>Ga0247725_1000064_pt1 | contig 145008 bp, 153 predicted proteins | sample OKSTACKMCFT3sol_FD_183021 | JGI IMG/M metagenome (GOLD analysis project Ga0247725, IMG submission 183021) | Subsurface sediment microbial communities from gas well in Oklahoma, United States - OK STACK MC-FT3-sol | ecosystem: Environmental > Terrestrial > Deep subsurface > Rock core/Sediment...
GTATTCCATGTTTAATAAGTTTTTCTTTGGTCTTTAATCGAATTAAATTTGAATTTTTCATTTAATATTCTTCAATTATTATTTTTCATCTAATTTCTTCAATCGATTACTTTCTATCTTGCCAGAAACCCTTACAGAACCAATGGTGTCAGGTCTTGCCCTTTGCCCCCGTGGATACTTTGTGGCTTTTCCCTGAAATGATCTGATCCAGTAGTTCTGTACACCGCGCTAAGTGAGTAAAATCACATAACGAGGTGCCTATGACAACTAAAAAGAACCGTAAGACTTATACCGCAGAATTTAAAGCCGAAGCCCTGAAACTGGCCGAGCGTGTTGGCGTAGCCGAAGCAGCACGGCAGTTGAAGCTATACGAAACCCAGATTTATAACTGGCGTAATGCATCAGAGAAAAAATCTACTACCAGTCAGCGCGAAGCTGAACTAGCGGCCGAAGTAGCTAAGTTACGTCGCCAACTGGCTGATCAGGCTGAGGATTTAGCCATCTTAAAAAAGGCCGCAACCTACTTCGCGAAAAATCAAAAGTAGCTGCATTTGAGTTTATGCTGGAGCACCAACACAGGTTCCGCCTGCAGCGCATGGCCGCTGTGTTTGGTGTGTCGCGAAGTGGGTATTATCAGTGGCGTCGTACCGGTGAAGAACCTAGCGAGAAAGCACTACGGCGGGCCGCGCTGGACGAGAAAATCAATAAGGCTTTTACGCAAGGTAAGCAACGTGACGGTGCGCGCCGTATTCAGGTTGCGTTGGCTGAAAATGGCGACCATGCAGACCTGAAAACGATATTGAACAGCATGAAAAGACAAGGGTTAAAAGCCAAAGCAGCTCGGAAGTTCAAGGTGACCACAGATAGCAACCATCAGTTGCCAGTGGCCCCAAATTTGCTGGAGCAGAACTTTAGTGCGGATGCGCCCAACCAGAAATGGGTAGGTGACATCACTTATTTGCTAACCAACGAGGGCTGGCTCTATCTGGCCGTTATCATTGATTTGTACTCGCGGGCAGTGGTTGGCTGGTCGATGAATTCGCGGATGACGGCAGAGCTGACGTGTAAAGCATTGCAAATGGCTTTACTGCGCCGCGGACGCCCCAAGAACGTCATAGTTCACAGCGACCGAGGCAGCCAATACTGTTCAATGGCTTACAAAAATCTGATTGAAAAACATCAGCTTATACAAAGCATGAGTAGAAAAGGCAATTGCTGGGACAATGCAGTGGCAGAGAGCTTCTTCCATACTCTGAAAGTTGAACTGCTCAAAGATGAACCCTTAACTGATAGGATAACGCTACAACAACAGGTATTTGAATACATTGAAGTTGATTACAACAAAACCAGAAGGCATAGTGCTATTGGCTATCTCAGCCCAGAAAACTATGAATTAAAGAAAGTAGCTTAGTGGTGTGTCCAGTGCTGCCGGATCAGATCAAAATAATACGGCTAACGGTTCCGTAATGTAAGCAAAAACCAATGGTGTCAGGTCTTGCCCTTTGCCCCGTAAGAAATAAACCAATGGTGTCAGGTCTTGCCCTTTGCCCCGTAAGCAGCTTCGTGGATCCCCAAAACCAACGAGCAATTCGTTATGAGAAAATAAGTGAGCCAAAACAGTTGAGTCAATACCCAGCACAGGCAAAAAAACCTCGCTCTCACTATTTAAAAAATATCAGGGGACGCTTAGGCTATTAACTAAAACAGAACCTGCAGTTGGTACTCCTATCCCTCTGTCGTTTTGATTAAATACTCCATGAATCAAAATATACCCTCCTGTTCTTTCCGATATAATGTCTTGTTCTATTTTGGAGAGTTTCAAATTTATTGAATACTCTGAAAGCCCATGCGTAGCTTTTTCAGAATCCAAATATAGATATGATTGCTTTTCAGCATAAACAAAATACCCTCTGACAATTACCTCCTTCTTGTCATACAACCCTGGATCGGATATTAGATGAATAATTGTAACCGAACATGAAGCCCCATCAACACATCTATCAACACTATATACATTTCCACTCAAAGCAAGAGCAAATAAAGAAAAAAAAAGCCATTTCATATCATTTACCTTCCCACGTTTTAATGTTTTTACTTATGGTCGAAATTATTTTTGAGTTCCCCATAGGTTCTCCTTGCTTCCATTTTGGAATTCCCCGTAAGCAGCTTCGTGGATCCCAGTTGAAATGACAAAACCAACGAGTGCAACCAATGGTGTCAGTGCAACCAATGGTGTCAGGTCTTGCCCTTTGCCCCTGTGGATACTTTGTGGCTTTTCCCTGAAATAATACGGCTAACGGTTCCGTAATGTAAGCCAAAATAATGACTTAACTCCGTCTGATGGTAGCCTCCGCTGGCGTAAGCTAATTGAATTGCCCTGTTTCGGTCCCCTGAGGCTTGCTTTACATACCAATCTAAAGGCTTTGCAGGTAAACGTTTTTGCTTCGTGGGAATTTCAGATAACAATTCAGGGCAGGATATTTTGCTTTGCATTTCACTGACAAAACTATCTGAACCCAGATAAATCAGCTGCTTGACCTCAGGCCACAAACTTTTTCCCACTCCACGCAATACAAAATCCTGATACTTACGAATGGCCTGTGAGCGTTCGCTACCAAAGAGTGACAACAACTGGTCCACTGCCAGCCATGGTGGTGGCTCATGATAATGACAGGTAAAGCAGTAACTACTCCAGGGCCACTCTTCGCAGCTATCTACCATTGCCGCACGCACCGGATTCAATACGATGTAACGGCTGACTTCCAGCAGATAACTGTCCTTTTGTACCAGTATCGCTTTAAAGCGCCCCTGAAACAAATGACCCACTCTTTTGTGTGTCCGGTTAAACGTCTGGGTATAAACACCATTGAGCTGGCGCATGCCGTCGCTTAAATTGGCATCCGGTGTCTCAAGCAGAAGATGATAGTGGTTGGTCATCAGACAATAAGCATGTACTACCCAGTTAAAGCGTTCACACACCTGCGCCATAAGGTCCAAAAAAGCCTGGTGGTCAGCTTCGTTCTGGTAAATAGCTTTTCGCTCGTTACCACGTGACGTCACATGATACAAAGCTCCGGCAAATTCCAATCGCAGTGGGCGGCTCATCCTTGACCCCAAAACAGATAAGGTCAATTAACCATAGTTAACCTTATCTGTTCGGGCAAGGATTTATGCCACCTGGCGTTTTGATGAATACTGAGTGGCTATTGCGGTTTGAAATCAGGAAACGGGAAATGCCCCAGCACTGAATATCGTTGCAACCAATGCCTTACAACAAGGGGCAAAGGGCAAGACCTGACACCGATTCTCTACTTTACAACAAGGGGCAAAGGGCAAGACCTGACACCGTTTTTCACGTGCTATTCACAACATCTCGTTTTAACGAAATTATGCCAGGCACACCTTTGGGGCTTGGATAAAATAAATCGGCACCTCCATAAACAGCTCCCGCTATAACTCCAGGCAAAGATCCACTAGCTAATCTCATCGCTGCAAAGTCAACCGCTATTTTTCCATTTCGCTCAGAAGAGGTTATTAAACCTTTGTCAAAGCTATTCAGAGTTTCTAGAGTTGATATACCAAATCCAGCATAACCACTTAATGCAGCCACAAAATTGCCCACAAAAGGCACCCCCAAAGAGATAGCACCAGAGGCTGGTTGTAAAGATAACTTGAAGTCACCTAAAGTACTGCCTAATACCTGCAATGCAAGAAATGCACCTCGACCCGGATTCAAATGCAAATCTTTGGACAACCCAAGCACTCCGCCTAGTGATGACGCACCAAAAGTGTACTCTGGGGCATTTACTGAGTCGCTCCAATTCACAATTTGTCCAAGCATACCTATGCCATCTGACGAGGAGATCCCTCCTGCGCCATAAGTATCACTGAAATAGTCAGACACAGTTCCACTGGCTAGCGCATCCTCAAAAGCCTGATTTGAGTGTTTGTTGAGATCTGAAGCCTGCGAACTCTGCTGAGTCATTTTGCCTTGTGGGGTCGCCCCATTACCAGCTCCACCAACTCCGGTCATACTCACATCAACTCTTGAGCCGCCAGCAGATTGAATACCTCCACCAGTTGCCTCCCGCTTGATACGACTACCAGTTACGGCAACTTTTTCTTTATCGTCTGGCTCTTTCGCTGAATACCCAGTCGGATCAGTCCCCGCCAAAGGATTATTCATAATGTACGAATACGGGTTCAAACTCTGTGAGTTACCAGGTGATTGAATCACCGGGTCCACCGATAAAAACCGACCAAGGTTGTAATCATACCCCCGGCCGTTCATATGAATTAATCGGATGGCACTTTTGGGCTAACTTATTAAAGAGCAAAGAAAAAGTCCCGAACGGGACTTTTACAGTATCATTTCAAATTGACGTAGTTTGGATACCAGTGTTGGCAGCTTCTGGCGTTGCAACGAGTCCAGGTATTCTTCTGCTGTCATGGGCGGGTTCTTCAGCGAGTTTCTTTGGCGTTGTGCTGCAAAAATTGCTCTGCTCGGGTCGAGTTCAAACATATCTGCCAGAAACACATCCGGGTGAATGGCTGTCAGACCAAGAGGAGCAAGGCTCTGTTGCGGAAAATCTTTCAGATTAAAGGTAATAATGCCCTCAGCCTGCCCCTTGATCGCCGCAGCAACCACATGCCGGTCGTCATCGTCAGGTAACTCAATACCGTTTACAAACTGCTGGTAACCTTCAACAACACAATCCGGCGCATGCCTGTTCATCAATTCGCGGGTTTTATGTAATTTTTCAGCCGGCAGCCCTGGTTGCTTCTTTAATAAGTTTCGTATCCATTCATCGTGGATTTGTTCTGTCCATCTGGCCCGGTCAAGACCAGTTTGCGCAAGATACAATAAGTAACTGCGCAACGGCGCTGGATACATCACACATGCATCCAGGATCACTGTATAGGTTGCCATTTAATATCCCAAATTCAGCTCCTGATCGAGTGCGGTCAGTTCATCCAGAGTCGCCAGGCGTTTCACATCAATTTCCTGCTTGAATTTTATGACATCGACAAACGCAACCTTACGACGATTGCCTGTTCTGGTATGAGCAAGCTCTCCGGAATCCAGCAATTTAATAAAGGTGGGACGAGACATATTGAGCATGTCTGCAGCCTCTTGCGTGGTCAATTCAGCATGAATGGGAGTGATGCTTACACTGTTACCCTGACCGAGCTGAGTCAGCACCTCGATCATTAATTTAACTGCACTGGCAGGAAGTTTTACTGAATGATTTTCACCATCCTTTCCTACCACATTAAAATTTTGTACATCCCCATTCGCTTCCAGTACAGCGGAAAGCTCTTGGCTGCTTAACTTTGCCAGTGCGATTTCTTCAGCACTTGGCAATGATTGTGCACTTAGCATTTTAGTCATCTCTGTTTGCTTGTTTTTAAAGTGTTTGATTGCCTGTTCGTTTGTAAAGTGGCTATAAAGCCTAAAAGGATTATCCGCAATATTCGAAACAACATCAAGCTTTTCGCAATATTCGAAAGAAGAGGATCCCTGAACCTGTTTTGTTATCGATGAGCGGCCGGGTGAGTCCTGTCATACACTTCACGTAGTTTTACCATGCTGACATGCACGTAAATTTGCGTAGTGGATAGATCCGCATGCCCCAGAAACTCCTGTACATGACGAATATCCGCACCATTATCTACCATGTGTGTCGCTGCTGCATGGCGATATTGATTTCAAGCTCCGGTCTTTCGAATATCTGATAGTTTGATGTAATTCGCCACCAACTCAGACAACTGCGCTGCCCGAAAGGGTTTGCCATTATTAGCCAGAAACAGAACTTTTCCTGAGTGCTCATTAGCCAGTTGATGTCGAACCTGTTTTATATAGCGGTAAATCTAAAAGCACGCTCGCGCAGCCAAAGAGATGTAGCGGTCCTTAAAACCTTTGCCCTGACAATGATGTTCTCCCTTGATAAAAGAATAACTTTCTATGTCCGATCCTTCGTATTTTTACTGCTAAGATTTTTTTACTACCACTCCGTACGCTCTATCTCAGCCACCAAAGGCCGCGAATGATGCGCCTTGCTAGCTGCCCAACTCTGTAATGTGCAATAGTTCACCAACTGGCCCCCACAGATAAAATACTTTCCCCCAAGACTCTTTCTGAATTGGAGTAATTTTTGTTTTGTGCTTTGATTGCGAGCAAAGGCTGTAAGCAGATGCTATATCTGACACACAAACCTGAAGCATAAAATTAGTTGCCAAATCTTCGTTGAAAAAGCGCTGCAGGAAGAAAAAGCAATCTCCGTTTTGAAAAAGCGTTAAGTCCTCAGAAACGTACTCGGATTCAAATCCAATCTCGGAATAGAAAGACTTTGAAACCTCATAATCTTTACTCGGAACAAAAGCTTTTATATCAAGAACATCCACTATATCCCTCCTGGCCATGAGTAATTTGGGTGACTAACGCCCATCACAAACGCGAGTAACTTATTGCGAGTCGAGCGGCAGCAGGACGCCATGTTTTAGGCGCTTGTTAGCATTTACTCAGCATTGGAGAATGCAGACCTATACTTAACAAAACCACGTTTTACTGACCCTTTAAAACCCTGTTTTTCAAAAAATGTATGCGAATCTGAGCGCTGTACTGAACTAAGAAGCATGATCTTAGAACAGTTGCTATTAAAGCAAAAAGCCTCAATTGCCTTGAATAAGGTGGAGCCAACACCCAAGCCCCGAGCTACTGCATCTACAATAACGTTTTCAACTACAGCAAACGGCTGTTGACGAAACATTACATCTGAACACAATGAAACTAACGCACTCGCGACAACATCCCCCTGGTGCTCACAGACAAACAACATTGAACGCTCATCATCATAAAGAGCCTGTATTTGCTCTGGCTCTACGCTTACCGCAGGGTTATTCACCAACTGGTTGTATAATGCAGACAATCTTAATGCATCATCGGGTTTTGCTTTACGAACGATCAATTGAACACCTACCTGAATGCTAACCCCCTGTTAATCGGGGAAAATATCCTTAGCTAAAATAAGCGACGAAGGGGCAAAAGCCAACAGGGTTTCGTACCTATTAAATAGCTTATTGGCTATGCATTGCAACAAGATACTTCCCATCAACACTTTTTTAGATCCACCAGATAAAGACATGTATGGAAACAACTTAAATTTAAGAAACCGCGCTATGCAAAAAACGAGCAACGCCAAACCAAGCTCAATAATATGTACAATCAAATCATTGCCAAAGCCTTCAATCTGAGTAGGGAGCTTCGTCATAGTTAAGAGCGCACAAATCAAATACGCTTGATGGTAATGCCTATGGATCCCATAAATCAAAACAGCAAACAACGTCGCAATGAAAGCCATAACGGCATTACAGAAGCACGTATATGGCCATAACGATAATTCTCATTTTGGCCGCTGACGTCCCAATACATCGGCGAAACGAGCGCAATGACTTGAGGCAGGAATAATTGGCTTTTTAACTGTTTTCATGGCGTTGCCATAAATATAAACCACCGGCGATTGTTCCTGCCGGAAAGCTAAATATAGATACAACAGCCACAGGAAGAGCAATTCGGTGAACCGCACTATTGTTTTTAAGAAGATAAACACCACACAAAAATGCTAAAAATCCTAAGGCAATAAACAAGTTGTATAGAGCTAAAAAAAGAAAGTAAATACCACCAATTGGTCCAAAATAGTTTGAGAGCAATGAATATCCAAAAAGAAGTGTGATCAAGCTCATCGCACCATAGATACTTAAAGCCCATCCAGAAATTTTATATTTATTTTCCATTGTAAATATTCTCCTTAATATTAAGACAATTAACGCAAAACACACAGGTAACGACCACGTAGTGGTTGACATTCCAGCAGCCACATATTGTTATGTAATGCTTTACCTGAAGAACTCATTAACCCAAGCGATATGGCTTTTGTTCATGTTTTTTAAAGGAGCCAAAGCGTTCAAATCCAGCTCCCAAGGTTTAAACAAAACAATAACTGATTTATCGTATTTTGAGAAATTGGCTCATTCAGTTCGATTATTAGAGCCAGGCCGCGTCAGGTAACCGAATAATAATTTGGCAGAGAGTAAATCCACTCAAAAAATCTATCTTCGTCTTCTTGATACCAAAACCTTGCCCTCTGATTATATCTGCACAAATGCTCCTTGCTTGTTAGGCTAACACCCCGCGCAGGTGCAGCACAGCAAAGGCCGCAAGCTTTGAATGTATACCTTTACGGCTGAAGTAGTTGCTTAACCCAGCCATTGCCCTTTATTTCAAATAACTCTCGTAGATGCAATCGACTTTCCCGGAATGTGAGAAACTCAATTGAAACAGGCTTAATACGGTAACCACCCCAATTACTTGGCCTGGGAACAGGTTGCTCAGCAAATTCAGCTGATGCTTCTTCAAGCCGCGTGGTCAACTCGTTTTCTGAGTGAAGTGGTTCACTTTGCTCAAAAGCAGTGGTAGTTAACTGTGCACTTCTGCTTCGGCTTTGCCAAAAATAATCAGCTTCTGCGTCAGATATAACTTGAGCTGAACCAACAATACGAATTTGGTAACCCAGATGGTCCCACCAAGCTGTCATTGCAACTTTGGGGTTGCGCGCAATATGTCTGCCTTTGACTGAATCAAAATAGGAGCAAAAAACACAACCTGAATCACTTACCAACTTTAAATCAACAAATCTACCTGCCGGAAAACCATGTTCATCAATAGTGGAAATGCACACCGCACTCTTTTGCTGCAATGGACTATCGACCAATGCTTCCTTCCACCAACGTTCAAATTTACTTAGCGGATTGTCCATAAGCCTCGATCTCATTCAGGTATAACGCTTCAAGCCGTCGCCATGCTTGCTCTTGTTATACATTTGCCGAAATTACGGTTGTGTTGAACCCTTCATCAGATGTAGGGGCAACAAAGTACCTTGTAACCAGTTCAAACATCTCTTCCGTATCAGTCGCAGCTCTCTGTGGTTGCTCTATCCGCCTCTTTGCGATTTGCTCCAGGCAAACCTCATCTGGCTGGTCGATGTAAATTAATTCATGGCGAGCATGGATCTCTGCAAAAATGCTTTTAAACCACTCTCGTTGTGGAATTGTATTTGCCGGAAAGTCCATAACCACGTTAGCGCCAGATGACAAGATTGACTGAACCAGTTTCTTGATTTGAGGCTTCAGCAGGCCAGAATATTCAATGTAGTCCGCTAACGTCTTGATACGATTTGGATAAATTGATGATAACCACTCGTCTTCTGACAGCAGTACGGCGTTTCGCTCTTGGGATATTTCACGAGACTTTGTAGTTTTCCCTGCTCCCATTTTTCCACAGAAAAACGTCAATACTCCTTTGTTCATTTCTTACCTCGTATTACATAACTATAGACACAGGGCTACAAAACACAGCCAGCATCCTGCTGCTGAAGACTGCGCTGACGGGCTTTGTTAATGCTCTGTACGCATAAAATATTCAAATTGGTCTTCGTCAAAAATTTTAAATCCGAGCCTTTTGTATAAATTAAGCGCCCGATTTTCTTTTAAAACTGTTAGTTCAAGATACTTGGGTTTTGAAGTTTCTAAAACTTGCTTTAACACCAGACTCCCTAAACCTTTTCCTTGGTTATCAGGATGAATTTGAAGCTGCATAATTTCTAGCTTATCTTCAAATTCGCGAAACTGTAATGTGCCAACAATGCTCTTGTCGTAAATGATTAAGTGCGAGCATTCGTAAGAGTCTTTTAATCTAAACTGGTGTTCCTTTTCAGAAAGGAATTGCCCAGACCTTTCAAGGTGCTCAACCATTGTCAATTTTCTAAGTTCAAACAAATAGTCCCAATCCTGGGCTGTTGCTTTGATAAATTTAAATTGCATCTGAACCTTATGGAGCATTAACGCTCAGCGAAAACACGAACTGGTAAGCGCCGCAAGAGCCGAGCCCCCAAATGACGCGATTTGTTATGAATTATTTTTTTGAAACCATAATGACACCCAAAACAAGAAACATTGCACCAATAATGCGGCTAGGTGTGATCTCAAGTTTTGGATAACCAAGCAATCCATGTTGATCGTAGAAGATGGACGCGATCACCTGCCCACAAACTACTGAAATTGCCAATGCTACAGCCCCTAGTTTTGGTGCCAGATAAATCGAAACTGCAATGTTAAATGCACCAAAAAAACCACCCATCCATGCCCACCATGGAACATTTAGTGCCTCACTAACCGAAAACCATTTATCTCGTTGAACAAGTAGAATGACACCAAGTAACACAGTACCTATCAGGAAGGATATAAACGCTGCCTGTATTGGGGAGCTAAGCGCAGATCTGAGTTGAGAATTCACACCCGCTTGAGAAGCTAACGAGAAGCCAACAACTATTGCAGACAAAAACAATAAATAGCTACCGAGATCCTTCACAAAAATTATCCTTGTAGATTGAAGATTCATAACGCCCAAAGCCGATGTACGGTGCCATCAACCGCTTTTTTGTTAGACCGGCCATTAATTATTTGATTGCTCAGCGGCCTTTTTACGCATATCCGTCAGAGCATCCAGCACCTGCGCGTCTAGTTTCTGGGCTTTACCAAGCACAAGTGCTTTGTCAAAACTCGCTACCGCCTCTTTAGCTTGTCCGGCATCCAACTGTCGTTGGCCCAGCACCATATGGGCGTAAGGCAGATGAGGATATGCCTGAACCAAGGTTTGGGACGTGGTAACGGCAGCCGCATGGCGTTGCTGCGCCGCTTGAGCTTCTGCAAAATCCACATAACTGTTCACTGGCGGAACCATCACAAATCCCACTTTTTTGGAAAGATCAGCATAGTGTGCTGTTAAGGCTGAAACCTCTGCATATTTTGCTATCTCTGGCGATATGGTGAAATTTAAATGACCAAACAAATACTCAAGCCCATCTAACAAGGCCGGTAAGATGCCACTCATATGACCGCGGTTTGGATACTGTTGAAATTTCCAGACTAACTGCGATGGTTTGTTCTGCTCCATCGCCGCTAATAAATCCAGTGTTCCCGAGTAAAAACGCCCGCCCTCCCCACCAACACTGATAAACAAATGCTGATACGTCCGTTTTTCACCCGCTAGTTTTGCTGCATTCGACACAGTTTCGGCATGACTCCACCAACCTTGTGGACTCATGGCCAAGTAGTTATTAAACAGTTCTGGCTGATTAAACAGACTATAAAGCGCCAAAGTGCCGGCATTTGAATGTCCTATCAGTGTGCGATGTGGATAGGTTGGATAACCTTTATCGATGTAAGGAATAAGCTCGGTGCGAATAAATTTTAAAAAGTTATCGGTTTGTCCTGAATTTGGCCACTTAGTGGATATAAAAGCTTGAAGCTCATTTTGCGGTTGCCCCACAACTTTTGGTAAATAATCTCTGGGTCTGCTGGTAGTTTCAATACCAACCACCATAGTTTTTGGCATCAAATCATAATCAGTAAGCGATTTCACCACACCTGTGACTGTATGAAAATGCTCCGCACCATCCAACAGGTAGATCACATACAGTCGTTCATCATCTTCATGCTCAGGCGTATAGATCCAAATGGGTCTGTCTTCGCCAATAACATCCGAGTGCAAAATCACTTTTTTACCAATACTGATCTCACTCGCTGTAACAGGAAAAGCTGCAAAGATCACAAACAGAAAAAGCACAAAACATCGCATCTAACACTTCCTTATGTAAATTAATGATTGGATAATAAAGCCCAAAGCTGCGGCACGCGAACTAACGAGCGTCGCCTAAGGCTTCAAATGACGCGGCTTGTTATGTGGCATTTAACGCTTAGCCATTGTTGAATGGTGAATTACCCAATAGGCTAAAGCAACGAATACACCACCAACTAAAACAGCTAAAGACCACAGCCAAGAATTAACAAATACCAAAGAGTCATGCTCTTTTTGTAACCTGTTCGCATCGTTAAATACTGCGGCACTGAACGCAAGATGCACTAAAACGGCACCTATAATTGGCAGAATATTCCAAATCAAACCAAAAGCCATTACCTGACCAGAGTTTAAATTATTAAAATATAAATCCATTTAGATACCCTTTTTAAAGATTAGAGTGATGCTGCTACCACACAGCGCATCAAACATCGACCTGGTGTATTTGGCGTCTTTTTTTTGGAACAAAAAAGGTGACAGCGTTACCAAGTCCGAGTGCTTTGATTTGTTAGATTTACTCAGACCATTTATTGCTGATTACCAGTCATTAAAACCCCCGCCACTACTAAATGAATCATCGAGACTACTTCCAAAACTATCATCGAAACTACTACTGATAGTGTCGTGACTAAAGTCAGTGCCGAACGGGTTGCCCTCAACATCAACGCCACCTTCACCACCAACCATAGGTAGACCATTAACAGGGTTAATTGCACTATCATCGATACCACTACTGATGGGGTTGCGACCAATATCCGTTCCTTTTTCCAACCCAGCCGAAGTATCAGAAAACAATCCTGTAAACCAACTAAAAATACTCATACATTCTCCATGTAAAATCTAACGCCCACCACACACGCGAGCAACGTGTTGCGAGTCGAGCGCCAAAGGCGCGTTGTGCTGACGTTTGTTATGTGCTTGCTCTGAAATAATTAGCATTACTTGTATCCAAAACCAGATCCGGCTCTAATTGCTCAGTTTGATAGTACACTTGAATATCAGCGATACTTGGTGCCCCTTCAAAGTATCAGCTAAAAAGCTGCTTCGATTTTTTGATCGCAGCGACCTCAGATTTTCCATCCGCTATTTGCGTAATAATGTTGCACAGTCAAACATCGGGCTTATTCAACACTTGGAATAGGGCCACTGCTGCGCGCGCCTATCCTTATTTGTTATATGCTTTACTGCTTGGGTCTAAGAGTTTCAATAAATTGTGCGTCTACCCAGAATATGTCTACGTTTTCATGGTTGCCTGGAGCCATATTCCTATTGAAAAAAAGATATTTACCATCCGATGTGACGCTAGCCATTGCTTCCCAGCCTTCGGTATTTATTTTGTCGCCTAAATTAATGGGTTCCCCCCATGTATCATCTTGCTGTCGATAGCTGATATAAAGATCTGAGTCGCCATAACCTCCTTCTCTTTTACTATCAAATATCAGATAAGATTCATCTGCGGCGATGAAGGGATGAAAACTTTTTCCACTATTGATCTCTTTCCCCAGCAGCTTGGGTTCTTCATATTTTCCATCCACTAGCCGTGAATAGCGAATTGAGCCAGTGAAATCCTTTTTGAACTCGTCAAAAAAATAGGTTCCTTTTGAAGATGCTGTAAGGCGCATGATAGGCAATTTGTCGAAAGGAGCCCCCAGTGTTTTCACTTCAGACCAGCCAGTCTCGGTACGCTCCTTGTAACGCTTACCCAAATGCATGGTTTTCCCATCTGGCGCGATCAAAGGGGTTCCCACCCTTGGCGAAAAAACTGATTCATGCCACCGATTATTGGTATTTTTAAAAACAACCATTTCTTGCTTTTCGCTTTCCTTGCTATCTCGAATGAAATAAAACTCATTGAGTTCAGGCGTGAACACTCCACTAACTTCCCAACCTTCAGTAGAAACAATACCAGGTGCAAAAATTTCTGGCGTTGAACCGGGTGGCTTTTGCCCAAGGTAAGGGCCTGTTAGCACTGGAGATTCATTTTCTGCATAACTTTCGCCAACGACAAATAAAGCTGAAAACACCAGAGCCGCTGACATATAAATGCGCTTCATAATTTATCCCTATTAAAATGTGGTTGATATAGCGCTCAACCTAATCAAACAGGCTTTAAAGTACCTGACGTCTTTATGATTTGTGGATGAGATGATTTTGCTCTGACCGCGATAAAGAAACTCTAAACTTTCGCGGCCTTGCCGCCCACGCGATATTGACCGAAACTAATGTCCCATAAATTAAAAAACTAACCAGCCAAGTACGATACAAATAAATGACTGGAAACCTTAAAATAACCGCAAGAATGGAGTCTTATTAATCATGCTTTATTGCCATTCTTTTGAAAAGTAGCTTCCCTAATGAATAAGCAGAGGTACAGGTTGCAAAAAACAAAATAGTAATAACAAACGAATATCCGCCCAAATCACCGTGAATACCCTGAATGTTTGTAGCACTAAGTAATAACCCCATTCCAGCTAAAGGTAAGCAAACTAACCCTGTAATACCACTGTAGAATGCAGCTTTCTCGCTTGAACTTGAATAATTTCGAAAGTAGTAAATCGCACAAACATTTATACATACAATTAGACACAATAACATCCTGATCATTTCTGACTCCCTTATATATCCCGTGGCTCATAAAAACTCATTTTTGCTAACGATATAGCTCAATGGCGCGTTTATCCTCCATTGCAGCGTCTTGTTCTGTCTTTGGTTTGCGGTGGGCCACCATTCCCTTGGTTCCTTATCAATCAAGCAGTAAAACAATGCCCGACGCAAAAACTCGCCGGTGTTGAGGTTTGTGGCCTTACTCGAAGCTGGTGCGCGCCATCCGTCTGCATGCTCGCATCAGCGGTGACGCGAAAGCTTCGAGCGTTGCTGAAAAACACAAACTTTTCAAGATTAGCTTATCCCTTAAATCTGGACATTATGCTCCCCCGCTCTAAAGCCCTTAATCCGGCGAGACAGAACTTTTTAGCGTCTTATCCGGTGTTCACGACGGATAAACGTCTGTTGACCTGTGGGTATGCTCTGTATTGGTACGTCTGATGCTAATGGAATTTGTATATTTAGGGAACAGCTGCTTACAAGATTATTTTGAACAATCTGAGGCAGTCTTTCGCGGCGTTACTGTCATTTCGTATCTCATCACCAGCTTCATATAGTGAACATGTGTCAGTATTCAGAGCTTCTGACAATGCATCACCCTCCCGCTTTCCCGGGCTCATAGTTTTGCAGCTTATAACAATCAGCCTTCAACTATCCGGTGGTCCGGTATCCAGCCGTTTGAGTTGCCCTGCCAGTTGTAACACACCACCTTTGCAATGCGGGCAATGCTATACCGGCTCTGTTGTCGTCTCTGGTTTCTTTCGCGGTAGTGCGCCTTCTGGTTCCTGTGCTTTGATTAAAACCCGTTTCTCTTTACGGCTTTTATTGCTCAGCCAACCGAAGTGCCATATTTGTATTAAACCTTTACAGATATAACTCCCCAGATCGCTCGGCACGGTTTCTGATCAGTTTAAAACCTCGTGTCATTTTCACAAGGGATACCATCGAAATCCCCGTCCATTTTAGTGTTGGGGCAGTTTTTCAGAAAATACTCTGCTTCAGGTCGTGAACGCATTTGGCTACAGTATTGGCGGCCATCACAAGAAAAGCCTGTGCTGGGTTCAAAGCGGATCAATTCGGGTTCCTGATAAACCGGTGCGTCATGCTCTTCAACTACTGCCGGTTCGGGGGTGGCTTCAATCTGTATGGGTGCGGTGTTTTTTTGGTAGTAATGCCAGGCAATAAATATCAGTAACAGGTATACCAGCAGTTTTTTCATCAATGCCTCCATAGCGGTTTTGTTTATTTGTTTTCTTCCATGGTGTTTACCATTAAGAAACTAGTGGCTATAGAGCGTTGTGGCAATAAATTCACCCGAATTTTTAATAGTTATGGCTGATATGTTGGCTTTGGTGAGTATGTGTTTAGGGGTTTATTTAAAATAATGGGAGGGCATAAAGCCCATAAAGATCGGTTTGGAATTTAAGATGGAAGGCCTGTAGGGGTCGTGGCTTGTACCGACCCGTCAATGGGCTCCGCGGTTTCGCGTGGACGGGCGGGTGCAAGACCCGCCCCTACCTATTACCTTACTATTTCCATCTCCGCCAACAAATTATCAGCGTTATCAACATATTGCATCATCCAGAGCACGTAGCGGATATCCACATGGATGGCGCGGGTGATTTCCGGGTTGAAGTACCAATCTTTGGTGATCGATTCATAAGTCGAGTCGAAGTTTAAACCCACCAGTTCGCCTTTACCGTTCATTACGGCTGAACCCGAGTTGCCGCCTGTGGTGTCGGCACTGGATAAGAAGTTGACCGGCACTGAGTTAAAGGCTTTTACGTCGTTTCTTGGACAGCTGAAAATGCCGCAGAACCATGGCTCTTTGCTTTGGGCTGCCAGGTCGGCGTAAAAGTAACCTGCAGTTTTACCTGCCTGATACGCATCCACCAGCTTTTGTGGCGCGTTAAATGGGTAATCTGCCTGGCGTTTGGCGATTAAACCTTTGACTGAAGTAAAAGGTGTTTTATAGACACCGTCTTTGGCCGGATAACCGTCCACTGAGCCATAAGTGATACGCAAGGTGCTGTTGGCGTCCGGGTAGACTGGTTTTCCCTGTGCTTTGTTGTAGGCAATAATGGCCTGCATATAAGCTGGGCGCACTTGCGACAACTGGCCTTTTAACTCTTTATCCTGAGCTTCTAAAGCCAGGTTTTTGTCAGAAATAGCCACTGCTATACGAATAAATGGATCTGAGCTTTGGGCAAAATCGGCAGGTGTTTTACCCAACCAGGCTTTACGGCCATCAGTACTGGTTAAATTGCTTTGTGGGTAAAGCGCTGTCAGTTTTTCTGCAACCTGTGCTTGTGTCATGCCAGCCGTTAAACCTAAAGCGGCATCTAATTCGGCTACACGCACTGCATCAGGCTGAGCTAAATACTCAGCAAGTCGTTCTGACCAAATGGCGATATCCATAGTTGGGTGGAAGCTTTTTTCCATCCGGGCTAAACGGCCTTCGATCATTTTTAAGTCACGTTGCTGAAAGCCCATTTCCCGCTCTGCGTCAGGCTTTTGGTTTTCCTGCGCTAAACGATACAGCAACATAGCAGCTTGTAATAAATCGCTGCGTTTGGCGGCTTCAAAGTAATAGGTTTGCTGGGTAAAAGCCTGTTCGGCGTCTATTACTTGCTTTAATGCATCAATGCTTTGTTGGTACGGAGCGCGCGCGGCATCAGCTTCAATCCACTCCAGTAAAGCTTTTTCCTGAGTTTCTTTAATGGCCTGAATGTCCGTTACTTTAAAACCATCCAATAAACCCTGCAGTTTTTTCATGCGGTTATTGTGGCCTTTGACGGTAGAGGCGTATTTCACTTTTAAATCGCCGTCAGCCGCACCTAAACTGTCTATGGTGTTGATCATTTGCTGATAGGTTTTTACCTGAGCCGGATATTGCCAGTCGGCGGCAAATGAGATTTCATCGGCTAAACGGTAGCGGCTGGTTTGGCCCGGGTATCCTGCTAATAAAATACCATCGCCCTGACGTACACCACTGGCATTTACTTTTAAGAAGTTTTTGCTTTGGTACGGCACGTTATCCACTGCATAAGGCGCTGGTTTGCCGTCTTTACCGACATAACCGCGGATAAAGGTGTAATCGCCTGTATGGCGTGGGTATTCGAAGTTATCGATATCACCGCCGTAGTTACCGACAGATTCTGAGGGTGCATACACCAAACGCACATCCTGCAGCATCAGCTGTTTAATTTGGAAATACTCCATACCATGGTGAAAACTCACCACAGAGCAGCGGTAATTTGCATCGCTTTCGCAGTCTTTGATCAGTGCTTTACGGTTGGCTTCTATCGCTTCATAACGTGCCTTACCCGATAAATCTGCAGCCAAAGCACCGGTAATTTGTGCTGTAACATCGGTGACTGCTTCAGTGATATACAAGCGTTCCTGCGGTCCGGCCGGTAATTCTTCAGCCATAGTTTTGGCTAAAAAGCCTTTATCAATCAGGTTATTGTCTTTAGTCGAGTTATTCTGAATAGCGTTGTAAGCACAGTGATGGTTAGTGACTACCAGGCCTTTTGGCGACACAAAAGAGGCTGAGCAATAGCCGAGACTTACAATAGCGTTCATCGGGTACTGGCTTAAATCGGCCAGCTGTTTGCCCGGAATAGTTATGCCTTTGGCGGTTAATTCATTTTGTAATTCAGCAAGTTGATGTGGCTGCCATTGGCCTTCGTCGGCTTGACTGGCAAAACTGGTGGCAAGCGCTAATGCGCTTAGCAGATAGACAGATTTCATAGGATCCCTTGGTTGTCGTTTTTATAATGCAAAAGTTCGTCGCAAATTATCCATGTTAAGCGCTCTGGTGCAACCCTGTTTAGTTCAGCGTGGGAAATTTAAGCCCAGTTGCAGACAAGATTCTTTTGTCTGATGGATTGAGCAAAAAGCGGCCTCATGCTAACAATAGCGACACAAAAACAACAACATGGACAAATTCTTATGCAAGCATGGAATGAGCGTTTTCCCCGTTTAGCGCAGCTGCATTTTGCGCAGTGGTGTTATTTACTGGCTACTGTGTTTTTTCTGCTGTTTTTGCTACTGGGTGCAGACAACGAAGTTTTCGCACAAATTGCAGCTATTTTATTGCTGCTCGCCACAGCCAAAGAGATGTGGCAACGCTTTGCGATTTGGTGGCATAGCCTGCTGGGCAAAGCCTGTATTCTGACCTTTTATGCCATAGTGCTGAATTTCTCTTTTGCCTATGCCGAATCTATTGTCAACGGCGTGTTAGGCATACGACCCAATGTGGTGCCTTACAGTGTGAACTTAGCTGCATTGTTACTGGCCCCAGCCTGGACCTTAATCGGCAGTATGCTGACGCTGCAGTTTTACTCCATGCTGCATCTGCTTAAAGTCATGTTGCTGCTGATGCTAAGGCCTTTTGGTGTGTCATCTAAACATCTGCTGGATCACGAAGTGTTTCCGGTCTGGACTTTAACAGCCCGTATTGTTTATCTGCCTGTAGTGACTGTAATTTTAGTCCTCACCTTAGTTAGCTATTTCAGTGGTCATCCGGAGCAATTGTTGAATTGGGGTAACACCGGGCAACAACAGCAAAACAGCCCTGAAGCTGTGCAAGAACAAGTGACAGAAATAAAAAAACCGGAAGAAGAATTAAAGCGGCAGCAGCCCAAAGGCCCTCACAGCAAAGTCCCTGAGTTTCAGATATTTATCGATGATGGTTATCTAATGGGCGATAGCGGTTTTAAACTGCCCACTATGCTGTGGCTAAATAAACTGGTGGCATCCTTTAACTACCATGTCGAAAGTATGGGCGCCTCCAGTTGCAAACTGACCCCACCTGAACATCTGGTGCATATCAACGACTACGAAGTACTGGTCATCACACCTGATACCACGCAACCCGTAGGTTATAGCTACAAAGTGCGGGTCTGTGACTCGCCGGCTTTTCCTGCAGGAGTGACAGGCCGGGCTTTACTTGCTCCTGCAGCTCCTGAAACAGGAGCAGAGCAAAGATAAGCAGAAACACAAAGGCCGGATCTAAACCCGGCCTTTATTGTTCGTCAGCTTACAATCATCAATCGTTTTGCGCCTGACGAATTTGTTTATTGAGAAGTGGCGTTAAGGCAAACATAAAGATGGCGCAGCCCACACCTACCCAACCCAGGATAGAAAACACATCGGCATAAATAGCTAAAGCAGTGCCTGTGTCTGTACCTGCAGGCATCGAAGCTAAGGTACCAAAACGACCTGCTAGCATTTCACCAAAGGCAGAAGCTAAAAACCAGACGCCCATCATTAAGCTAACCACACGGCTGACCGACAAGGTAGTAACAGCCGATAAACCTATAGGGGATAACACCATCTCCCCAATTTCCAGCACCAGATAAGCCAGAATAAACCACCAAAACCCGGCTAAACCATTGGCTTCAGGGTTTAAGGCTGCGTATTGCAATACAAAGTGCGCGAGGCCTGCGAATAACAAACCAAAACCAAATTTAGCAGGAGCAGATGGGTTCCAGCCTTTTTTATCCAGCACAGGCCAGAGCCAAGCAAAAGGAATAGCCAAAGCAAAAATAAACAAAGCACCCACAGAAGTTAACTGCGAAGCGTTAGGAGTAAAGTCGCTGACCAAAAGGTTGAAAGTGTAGCTGTTCATGACGCGGTCGGAAAACGCCAGCCAGGTGCCGTAAGTTTGTTCGTACAGGCCCCAGAACACAGCGGAGATACCAATCAGCACCATCAGCACTATCATATTGGCGCGTTCTACTTTGCTGCACTCGACGAAAATAAACTTAAACCACCAAATCAACAGGGCTATGGTCATCAGAATAGCCACTACTTCAGTGGCCGTAATTTCAGTGCCTTCCGCCAGACCTAAAATGGCAGCCAAAGCGCCAAAGTCAAAACGGGTTTGCAGAATTTGCTGCACTACAACAACACCAAGCAAAGCACCGAGATAAATCAGTGTTTCGCGGCGAATGCCAAAACGTTTTTCTTCCAAAAGCTCCGGACGACCAGGTTCGGCCTGACCTTGTAAATGTTTGGTTTGAGTGACAAACACCAGCCAACCTAAAATCAGGCCTATACCGGCAGAACCAAAACCATATTCCCAGCCATATTCAATACCGACCCAGCCGACAAACAAGCTGGAAATAAAGGCGCCCATATTGATGCCCATATAAAACACGGTAAAAGCTGAGTCGCGGCGTGGGTCGTTATCTTCATATAAGCGCCCTACTATGGTAGAAATGTTTGGCTTTAAAAAACCTACGCCTACAGCCACCAATGCCAGCGACAAATACATAATTTGCACTGCAACGTTATCAAACCCCATCTCTGGTGTAGCCGCATGACCACGATAGGCCATACCCAACATGCCCACAGCCATTAAAGCGCCACCAAAGGTCACAGCTTTGCGCATTCCCAGGTATTTATCCGCCAGCAAACCACCCACTACAGGCAGGGCATAAGCTAAACCAGCGTAAGTACCAAGCAGAATATAACCGTCGTCATCCGAAAATAAATGGTGTTTGGTCAGGTATAAAAACAACAGGGCTTTTAAGCCGTAGAAAGCAAAACGTTCCCACATTTCTGTGAAAAAGCAGACATAAAGGCCAACAGGATGGCCCAACAGCTGTCGCTGTACAGGAAGAGTTGTAGTAGTCATAGGGATCCGCGAATACTTTAGTTATTATCCCCTTCTTACTTGAAGCTGCAGCTTTGTTGACTTCCTGCCCTCGCCCCTGCCACATAGGTGAACTATGCTCCTGGGGTCTCATGCACTTGTCGCCGCGCTGCAACTCCAATTAATTTGGGTATTAGTCTTAGAGTCTTAAAACCGCACTATTAAAGCCGTTGCATGGTGACTCAGCAAGCTTTTCCTGCCAGCTATTGGGCAAAGCCAGCGGTGAAATTCACTACTAAATGGTGATTTTCACTGTTCACTATCAAAGCTTAAATCCTATCCTACTGATTTATATCAAAATTAAAACTGGCCCTGATCTTGTAACCCTTTTGGCATAAGTGAAAAAAGGAGAACGACCATGAGTGCTTTAAGGCTGATATTTAATATTTTCTGGTTTGTGATGGGTGGCTTTTTAATGGGGCTGGCCTGGTGGTGTATTGGTTTACTGTGTTTTTTAAGTATTGTTTTTATTCCTTTTGGCCGCGCCTGTTTTGTTATTGGTGAAATGGCGTTCTGGCCTTTTGGCAACGAGCATGTCAATCGCGAACGTTTAAACCGTATTTCCGATATTGGCACTGGCCCTTTGGGTTTTATTGGCAATGTGATTTGGTTTGTATTTGCCGGGTTTTGGCTGGCGTTGGGTCATTTGTTCCATGCCGTGGCCTGTTTTATCACCATCATCGGCATTCCGTTTGGCTTAGCTCACTTAAAACTTGCAACTTTAAGCCTGGCTCCTATAGGCAGGACAGTGGTCAACAAAGCCTATTAAGCTGATTGAGCAGTAAGAGTCATTGAGTTGGCTCTTACTGCTGTTTTTGCTCTTGTTCCTTTTGCACCAACCAGGCTTTTTGCTGAGCTCGGTAATAATCCCAGACACAAGGGCAACAGCTGCCGCTGCCACAACAATCGCTGCTTTCTGGGGCGACCGGCTCTTCGGTGGGGATACGCAGCCGAATACCGTCAATAGTGGTAAACATAAAAAACTCCGGCAAAAAAGACGGCGGCATTGTAGCATTGCTGGCAGAAAAACCATGATAGATCTGCTGCTATGTCCCAACAGACTGCCTCTAAACAACAAAAAATCTGGCAAACCGTGTTGCAAATTCCGGCCGGAAAAATTGCCAGTTATGGTCAGATCGCCGATTTAGCAGGTTTACCTGGTCGCGCTCGTCTGGTGGGAAAAACTCTGGGGTTAGCACCGGATGAACTGCACTTACCCTGGTACAGAGTCATGCGTTCTGGCGGTCAGCTGGCTTTTGCTGCAGGTACACCCCAAGCTTTAGCGCAACAACAACTGCTGCTGGCCGAAGGGGTGATAGTGCGTAATGGCCGCGTGGCCAAAGACTTCTGGTGGCAACCGGATTTATCAGAACTGTTATTTAAACTGCAGTACTAGCAGTCGACTAAGAGCCAGCATTTTAAGAATGCTTTAACGGCCAGACAACTTCATTTAATGAGAGGCTAATTCCTGAAAAAACGCTGGGTTTGCCTGAATAGTAGCTAATACCTTTGCAGCTAATCCAGTTGGGTTCCGTCGTTTTGCCTCCCAACTTTTGATCGTTTCAATGCTGGTTCCAAGCGCCTTTGCCATTTCGCGCTGGGAAACATTCAGTTGCTCCCTGATCGCTTTAACATCAGCGATCTCATAGCGGGTAATACGTTCAGCAGCTTTAACACCATTCTTTATATCAACTGCTTCTTCCAAAGAGGCTTTTAACTCATCAAAAAAACTCATGTCGCACCTCATCTTTAAGTAGTTTGGTCAGTTTCTTCAGTTCTGCTTTTTCTGCATCAGTCAGATTGTCTTTGGTGTTTTTTGGGTAGGCCATCACAAGATAAATCACCTCCTCTGTCGCAAGAAAATAAATGACTCTGGCGCCGCCGCTTTTCCCTTGCAAGCCTGTCGCCATCCTTATTTTCCTTAGACCACCTGTTTTCTGTATCAAATCACCTTTATCCGGAAACTCAATGAGCTCTTTCTGAAGCTCTTTCAATTCATCATCAGTTGCAAGCAGCTTTATCTGTCGGGTAAAGATTGGAGTTTCAATAAATTCTATTGCATGGCTCATTGCAACATTCTTGATGAATAGCTACATAATATTCTATATAGCGTACTATGTACACCAGTCAAGTTTTTGCTGCTCAACCCATTGTTAAAACACATGGTGAGCAAAAACAGACAGCACAGCGATGCTATCGGGATAAGCTAAACCTACCCAGCAGTACAGTATTTTGTTGGCGCTGATACCAGTCGTTGCCGACCAGTTCCAGCTCTTCAATCAGGCAAGTACCAAAATCCACTGAAGTTAAAGCTTTGATTTTCTGCAGGAATAGCTCGGAATTTGTAGGCTGTTGGCTAAAACGTAACACCGTCATATGAGCCGTTTGGATGGTATAACGCTGGTCAATCGAATGCTGCAAAGTTGATTGCCCAAAAGCAGAGCGCAGTTTTTCTCTTAACTGATTTAATTGCTGATCTTCAAAAAAGCCCTGCACCAGCACACAAGAAGGCGATGCGGTGATCCCCTGAAAATGCAGACGAAATGGGCCTGTGTTTTTAATTGCTTGTTGTACCAATTCCACATAAGCCGCTGTATCTATTTGCGATAAGGTAAAGCCTGCATAACAGGAAATCAGTGATAAGACCGTCAGATGTAAATCTGTCGTCGGATAATAATACTGCTTAGGTTCCAGCTGCATCAGCTCTGCGAGATTATGCTGGATTTGCTGTTTCACCTGCTCTGAAGGACGTGCCAACAAAGTGACGCCATAGCGGCGGTCCTCTATAGCAGTTAGCAGAGGGTCAGTGTCAAACTGCTGTTGTTCAAACTTCAGTAAAGACTGCTGCCATAAGGCTTGATAGTGTTGTTGCAGTTGCTGCTGCACTTGCTGCTTAGCCATCATCAGTTGATTAAGTAAAAGCTTTGGAGCGCAACAACCAGCGCAGTGGTAACTGCGACACCAGCATGCCCAACAACATCAGGCCACAGCCAAACAGCGCCCTGTTGCTAAGTTCTTCGCCCAACATCAATACCCCACCTAGAGCGGCAAACACAGTTTCTAAACTTAAGATAATGGCAGCATGAGCCGGATGGGCATGTTTTTGTGCCATCACCTGCAAAGTGTAAGCAATACCGACAGACACTACACCAGCATAAAGCACCGACTTCCAGGCTAATAACGCATTGGTGACTGTTGGCGTTTCTATGCTAAAAGCCACCACCATACTCAAAGTGCCACAGACCACAAACTGCAAACAGGCCAATAAAATAGGTGGCACTTTTTTGCTGTAGTGATCAATAGTCAGTAAATGTGCTGCCCAGAAAAATGCGCCGATAAGCTGCAATAAATCGCCAAAATTCACCGAAAAGTTGTCACCTACACTCAATATATACAAACCAACCACGGCAATAGCGCAGCCCAGCCAGATATTGCCGCTGATTTTATGTCGGAGGAATATCCCCAACAGCGGCACCAGCACTATATAAAGCCCGGTAATAAAACCAGCGTTGGCGGCTGTGGTGTACAAAAGCCCAACTTGCTGCAGCGATGCGGCGATAAACAGCAAAACCCCGACCGGAACAGCGCCCCACAACAGCAGTTTCCAGTCCAGAGGCTGTAATTTGCCCTGACGCTGATACCACCAAATCAAAGGCAATAAACTTAAAGCCCCAATAAAAAACCGGATGCCGTTAAAGGAATAAGGCCCTAAATGCTCCATACCCAAACGCTGGGCAACAAAACCTAAACCCCAGATTGCAGCGGCCAGCAATAACATCAGATTGGCTTGCATGGTGGACTCCCTGTAAAAAGCTTATTGAAACTTTGAGCTGTAAAAGGCCGGATTAAAACGTGTCGCCATCGCCATTAACAGCACTGCTATAGCGGCTAATACTAACCAACTGATACTAAAGCTTTGGCTAAAGTCACGGATAAAACCAGCTATTAAAGGCGAAAAAGCCGCCAGCGTATAGCCTATGCCCTGCACAAAAGCGGTCAGGCTGGCCGCTGAGGACGGCTGATGCTGATGATCCATAGAAACTATTAAGGATAAAGGAAATAAACCGCCTATACCTAAACCTAACAGTGACGCCCAGACTAAACCCAAGGCAGGTGCTGCGACTAAACCGCTAAAACCTGCAGCCATCAGCACCAATAACACCAGAATCACAGCACGACGGTCGGCTTTGCGACTGGCCAGCCAGGGGCTGACAAAACCAGACAGCACTTCCATACACAGCAATAAGCCAAGCAGCAAACCACTTTTTTGTTCGCTCCAGCCTTGCTCCACATAATAAGCAGGCAACCAGGCCAGCACGCAGGTAAAAGCGCAAGTCACCAGCCCAAAAAACATGGCTAAGGTCCAGGCGCGGCCGTATTTGGCAAAACTCAGAGGTTTTTGTGGCGACTGCACCACAGGCAAATTTTGAATAGCGTTTTTTTGCGAGCGCCACAAAACTAAAGCTACAACAGACAAGATCACCCAGCCGGATAACGCCACCCGCCAGCTCTGAGCCCAGTCGGCCCAAAAGGCGGCTAAAGATGCCGTTAAAGCAGCACCAGCGATAATGGCCGAGATATACCAGCCCATCACTAAAGGCGCTTTGGTGCTGAACTTTTGTTTAATCACCCCAGGCACCACAGCCTGCACCATGGCAATGCCCAAACCTGCCACTATGGCGCTTAAGGTTAAATCTAACGCACCTGCAGCCCAATAGCGCTGTGCAGTGGCCGCAGCTATAGCAACAGATGCCCAGAAAATCACCTGATAAGAGCCAAACCACAGCGCCAGTTGATGGGCAAAAAAGATGCCTAACCCCATCGCCAATACGGGCAACATCGTCAGTAGCGAAGCCTGAGTAAAAGACAGTTGCAGTTCAGGTTGCATCAAAGGCAATAAAGGCCCGATAGAGGCCATAGATGGCCGTAACGTAAAAGCAATCAGTACGACACTCAGGATCAGCATCCAGGTTTTAGTGGTAAATTTTGTGGTTTCAGTCATATCCATACCCAAATGATGCAGCGCGGGAGAACGCAGAAAAGCCGCGCAGATTAACATAATTCTCAGCTGCTGAGCCATCGGATAAGCAAGTGCAGCCATTCAGAAATTGGTGCTTTTCAGAAGCCCAGTAGTGGCAAATCTGCGGATTGCCATTAGAGTGATAGCAAGAGTTTAGAAAAGGTAGCCGGATGATGTGTGGACGTCTGAATGTCATAGATAGCCCTGAAGTGATAGACCTTTGCGGCCAACTAGGCATATCGTTTAAAGACAAAACGCTCAGAACGGGCCGTTTTATTCAGGCGGCCAGCACAGTGTCTGTCATTCTGGAACAATCGAATCGCCGTACCCTGCAGGATGCCACCTGGTGGCTGTTGTTAGAACAAACAGAGACTGGATTTAAACCATCGGCTTATACCAGCTTTAATACACGCTATGACAAACTCGATGTGCCACGCTCAGCCGGATATAACAGCTATAGACATCAGCGCTGCATTATTCCCGTGAAGGGCTTTGGAGAAACAGAGCAAGTAGACGGAAAAGCTGTATACCACGATTTTACCGCGGATAAGGCAATAGCCTTAGGTGGGCTTTACAAGGAATGGGTTCACAAAGCTACAGGCGAAGTTGTATACAGTTGCTCAGTGATCACCCTGCCCCCTCACCCCAAGTTAATGCCCTATCACAGCAAAGCATCGCCTTTGATACTGCCGCAAAGCCACTATGCTGCCTGGCTTTCACCGGATACAGACAGTTCGCAATTGAACACTTTGTTGACCCCGAAATTATGCGTCGACCTCACTGGGGTAAAGGTAAAAAAGCCAAGCCAACCCGAGCCCATAAGCCGCGAATTCAGAATAGCTTGTGATGAGTGTTAGCTTTGTGACTATTGCTGACATTGTGTTTTGCGGTAAATGCCTATTCATCACTCCCTTTATTAGTCCAAACCACTGGGTAAATACCCATATAACCAGCTTGAGTCAATTCAAGAACAACTAGTGAACTGCCTGTATAAATTTTGTCGGACACAAATTTACTGATTTCAGAAAACTCTGTTGAAATAGAGGTACATCAGCGCTAGTTTGGTATAAGTAAAAATCAGGAAAGAAGGCGGAATAATGTTCGACTTGCGGGCGTTTTACCTTCTATTAAATTGTTAGGAATATGACGTGAGCTTCGAGAACTATTCAAATTTAAAGTTTCGTTATCATGCATACGGAACTCTGTTTACTTGCTTAGCTATAGTGATTTCAATGATACCAACGTATTACATTAGCAATTGGGTTGCCGATTTATTAGGAGTGGACATGAACGCTCCCGGCACTCCAGGTGCAGGTCTGGACGCATTTGATTATTTACTCTTATTCGTCATGTTCTTGGATTTTGTTTTAAGTGTATGTTTTGTAATTTATTTGATTTGCCTTTATAAAAAATGGCACTTCAAGCAAGGGGTTAGCTTATTAATATTGGGAAAGAATATGCCTAGCCATTGGTTTGATAAGCCGAATGATACCTAACAAACCACTTTAGTCGCTCACTGCGTTCGCTGGGACAAAAACACATGGGCTGTCTCGCTTCGCTCGCATTTTAGCCCATGTGTTTTTGCCCCTAAGTGGGCTGTTAGCGGGGAAAGGCGGACAGAAGGCATCGATGCGCATTTGTTGCTCGTGGTTTCCAAAGTAAGTTGGTGATTTTTGCCAAGCTGTGCAAGTAACGGTTTTCAAGTTTTCTTGGCAAGTGGCAGTTTGTGAGGGCCTAGCTAGTTTCAGTTTGCTGGTGTTGTTGCACAAAGGGTTTTCTTGGTAAGTTCGTTGGTTCAATGTGTTGGTCAAACTACCAACGCAAAGGGCGGTAGCGTGGTTTTTTCTTGGTGCTGCCGTACGTTCTTAAATTGCACATTGGGCGTTGCACGTGGGCTAACAAAACCACTGTAGTCGCTCACTGCGTTCGCTGGGACAAAAACACATGGGCTGTCTCGCTTCGCTCGCATTTTAGCCCATGTGTTTTAGCCCCTAAGTGGGGTGTTAGCGGGGAAAGGCGGACAGAAGGCATTAATGCACATGTGTTGCGCGGTGTTTCCAAAGTCAGTTAGTTATTTTTGCCAAGCGTAGCAAGTAACTGTTTCCAAGTTTCCTTAGCTAGTGGCAGTTTGTGAGGGCCTAGCTAGTTTCAGTTTGCTGATGTTGTTGCACAAACGGTTTTCTTTGTAAGTTCGTTGGTTAAATGTGTTGGCAAAACTACCAACGCAAAGGGCGGTAGCGTGGTTTTTTCTTGGTGCTGCCGTACGTTTTTAAATTGCACAATTTTTGTGGCAAAAAAAGGGCTAACAAGGCGCGTCACAGTGACGCCAAACCGCTCCGCGTTTTGCCGCACGTGCGCTTATTGTTATAGGCTCAAAATGAAAATACTGATCACATCTGCGTTTTTGGCCTTATCAGCTATCGCAATAGCAGACAACTCCAACTTTTCAATAGATATTGATTGCGATGGTGTGGCAGAGAATGTGGCAGTAAATGTCTTAGAACAAGACTTTGTCCTTAGTGTCGTAGCCTCTTCTAACAAAAAGAAATCTGCGTTGACTTTTGGACTTGGTCAGCCATCACGTCAAGACGCCATTTGCGGCCTCTCCCCTAAGCTGTCTTCTGGAAATGCAGCTACAAAAGAGATGCATCTTGAAATGTTTGGTGAAGAGATTGATGGGTACATATATTCCCAATCATGTAAAGAGCTTGTGGTCGGCGATGACGATTGCGATTCTATTTATATATTTTTTAACCATAAAACAGGCGTTCTTAATTGGTCACGCCTATAACAAAGCGATCAATTTGACTGCAATACACTGCGCTCCTTACAGCAAATTATTGTGGCCATTGTTGGGATTGCCTTACCCACAAAGTGACACTATAGTGTCACTTTGCATTTGGAATCGAGTGAACTTATGAAAGTTGAGCTAGTTACGAACCTCAAGCGCCAAGCGACAAAGATTCTGGCAGACCTACACTTGTCGAAAGAGCCCGTATTGATTACGGAGCATGGCCAGCCATCTGCATACCTTGTTGATGTTCAAGATTATGAGTTCATGCAGCGTCGGCTTGAGTTGCTTGAGGGGCTTGCCCGGGGGGAGCGTGCTGTACTCGAGGGAAGAACCTTTAACCAAACTGAAGCCAAAGAAAAAATGAGTAAATGGCTGAAATAATCTGGACTGAACCCGCTCTGCAACAACTGGATGCCATTGCTGAGTATATTGCTTTGGACAATCCTGCAGCCGCACGTGATCTCGTGAAGGAAGCTTTCGATAAGACTGAACGTCTGGAGAGTTTCCCCAAATCCGGGCGGATCCCTCCAGAGCTCCCTGATTCGGTATACAGGGAGGTAGTGGTTCCACCCTGTCGCATTTTTTATCGTGAGGATGAGCAGCGAGTTCTCGTCCTCTATGTCATGCGAGAGGAACGGCAACTTCGTGCCTTCATGCTTGTAAACAGCTAACAATCCGCATCATTCAGGCCGCGTTATTCAGGAGGATCGGCCCCAGCAACGCTCAGACTCTCGCGTGAATACGCGGGGCGTTTGTGTTCTAAAGGAAAACCAAGCCGTCAGTGCCCAGAAAAATGCCCGCCATCAAAGCACCGCACACAAAGCATGCCTCATTGAAAAATAAAAAAATACACCACCCCACATAACAACACTGCCATGACAAGCAGCGCAAAAACTCTGACTGCCCCTTGCGATCCAAAGCAGATCTTTTATACTGTGTTTATATACAGTATTTGAGATGACTATCATGAATGCTCTGTTGCAACAGCTGCAGAACAGGCAACTGATCTGGCTGGCTAATCAAACCGAAGCGCCTTATGAACATTGCCAAAGTACAGGTTTTAGCGCTTTGGATCAGCTGCTGGGTGGCGGCTGGCCACAGCATACTGTGATTGAATTACAAAGCCATGGCGCTTGTGCTGAAGTGCAATTGATCCAAAAAGCGCTGGGCCAGTCCGGATCCGATCTGCTGCAAGTCTGGATCAATCCACCGGCCAGCCTCTGTGCTGAATACCTGCTGCAGCAAAAGCGGCCTTTGCATCAGGTATTACAACTTGATGCGCCCCGCTCTGCCGATGCACTCTGGGCGGCAGAACTTTGCTTAAAAAGTGGCAGTTGTATGGATGTGCTGCTCTGGCAAAACCAGCTGAATTTAACCCAACTAAAGCGTTTGCAGCTGGCGGCGGCACAAGGCCAGAGCCAGTTGTATTTGTTCCGCCCAACGCAGGCCGAACAACAACTCTTGCCCTGGGCTTTAAGTTTACAACTCACCCCAGCCAGCAACGGCTTACAGATCCGTATTCTGAAACGTAAAGGCGGCTGGCAACAACAGGAACTGCTGCTGCCATGGGCTGAACTTTATCCGCAGTTTATCAAAGCAGAACTGCAGCACACCCAGCATTCCCGTCCGCCTTTATCCAGAGTCAGCTGAGGCGGGTGGGTATGGCTGCTCAGATGGAGTTTTGGTTGTATTTATATTTCCCGCAATTGCAGCTGGATAAATTGCTGCTGTTGCAACACGCCACAACTCAGGCCCTGGACAAACATAAGCTTGATTTGACAGCCCCTTTGGCGATAGTAGGCGCTGACCATCAGCTGCTGCAATTGAATACTGCGGCCCGACAGGCAGGTTTAACTTTGGGCATGGGCTTAGCCTCTGCTGCAGCTTTATGCCATCAATTGCAGCTGGTGCCGCATCAGGCGGAGCAGGAACAACAACAATTAGAGCAGTTGGCTCAGCTGTTGTATCAATACTGCGCCGATATAGCGCTGCAGCCTGATTCAGGCTTGTTATTAAAATTAAGCCCTATGCTGGCCTTGTATGGTGGTGCTCTGCAGTTCTGGCAACAACTACAACAAGTGCTGCAACAAGCGGGTTATCAGTATCATTTTGCCACAGCGCAGCAACCTTTAGTGGCGCGTTTACTGGCACAAAAAGGCTGGGATCAGTTTTTACTGCAAAGCGATAAAATTCAGCAGCAACTCAAGGCTTTACCACTGCAACAAGCCCAGTTACCGGACAAGCTACAGGAGCAATTACAGCGGCTTGGCCTGATCCGGCTTGGTGATCTGTTGCACATTCCACAGGCCGAACTGGTACGGCGTTTTGGTGTGGAAATGCTGCAGTATTTACAGCAGTTGACCGGAGCAAAACCTGCACTGTTGCAATTTATTCAGCCCGCAGAACAGTTTGAACAACAACTGGAACTGCTGTACGAAATGGAGCGCAGCGACCAGCTATTGGGCCCTTTACAGCACTTGTTTGGCCTGCTGCAGCTGTATTTACAACAAAGGGATCAACTGGCTTATCAGCTGGAGTTGTGTTTATTGCAGCGACAGGATCAGCAGCAACAGCTGCAATTGCATTCAGCTCAGGGCGAATACCAAAGCAAAGAATGGCTGAAGCTCTGCGCGTTGCAGCTGGAGCGCTTAAAGCTGAAAAAGCCCGTGATCCAGCTACAACTCACCCTCAAGCGCGCCGGGCCGCGTTATGCTCAGTATAAAACCCTGTTTGCCGGTAAACAGCAGCTGTATTCGGCCCTGCAGCTGGTGTCTTTATTGCAGGCCCGTCTGGGTAAAGATCAGGTCACAAGCCCTTGTCTGCACAATGATCTGCTGCCTGAGCAGGCCAGTGGTTATGCCGCCGCTTTAGAACCACAAGCTGCTATTGCAGGCCACTTAGCCGTGATAAGACCAGCCTTTTTAGTCAACCCGCCTCTGGCTTTGGATGCTGATCAGCAACAGCAGTTGCAGCTGCATTGTGGCCCGGAGCGCTTAAGCAGTGGCTGGTGGCAACAGCAGAGCCAACACCGCGACTATTATGTCGGCCAGAATGCGCAGGGTCAGTGGTTATGGTTATTTCGTGATTTACAACAGCCAGAGCAGCTCTATCTGCAGGGGTATTTCAGCTGATGAAAAACCAAAACTCAACCACACGCAGTGACTACTCTGAGCTAGTTTGCCAAAGCCACTTCTCCTTCCTGCAAGGCGCATCCAGTCCGGCTGAATTGGTACAACAAGCAGCAGCTTTAGGGTATCAGGCGCTGGCTATCACCGATGAATGCTCGCTGGCAGGCGTAGTACGCGCTCACCAGCACATTAAAGAAAAACAGCTGCCACTAAAGCTAATTATTGGCTCTTTATTGGTACTGAACCCACAGCTACGGCTGGTGTTGCTCTGTCCGGATAAAAGCGCGTATAGCGAGTTATGCCGCACTATTACTCAGGCCAGACGCCGCGCCGACAAAGGCTCGTACCAGTTGGCCGAATGGGATATTCAGCGTATTCAGCAGTGCCAGATCCTCTGGCTGCCCAGCGGCGATCAACAAACCGATCTGTACTGGGGTAACTGGTTAATTCAGCACCATGCGGACAAGTTATGGCTTGGCGCCAGCCGCAAGTTACAAAGCCAGGACCAGTTTTATCTGCCTTATTGCCAGCAACTGGCAAAGCAGCTGCAACTGCCCTGCTGCGCCATAGGTGAAGTGCTGATGCATCAGGCCAGCCGTTTGCCTCTGCAACATGCCTTAAGCGCAATTAAAGCGGGAAAAGCTGTGCCTGATATGGCGCGGCAGCTTTTAAGTAACGCCGAACAAAGCTTAAGGCCTATTAAAAAATTGCAGCAATTGTTTCCGCCAGAGCTTTTAGACAACAGTCAAAAACTGGCTGATTTATGTAGCTTTTCTTTGGATGAATTAAGTTATCAGTACCCTGCTGAACTGGTGCCAGCAGGCAAAACCGCGATGCAGCATTTACGGGATTTGGTCAAACTGGGCGAGGCACAACGTTTCCCTGAAGGGATGCCGGCAGATATTCAGCAGACCATTCACAAAGAGCTGGATTTAATAGAGCAGCTCAATTACCCCTACTACTTTTTAACTATTCATGACCTGGTAGTGTTTGCGCAGCAGCAGCAGATCTTGTATCAGGGCCGTGGCTCGGCGGCGAATTCAGTGGTCTGTTATTGCCTGGCTATTACTGCTGTGGATCCCCGCCAGATCAATGTACTGATCGAACGTTTTATCTCGAAAGAGCGGGCTGAACCTCCTGATATAGATGTTGATTTTGAACATGAACGCCGCGAAGAAGTGATCCAGTATATTTACCAGAAATATGGCCGTGAGCGCGCAGCCCTGGCTGCTACTGTGATTTGTTATCGCTTTAAAAGTGCCTTTCGCGATATCAGTAAAGCTTTGGGGTTTGAGCTGCATCAGGTGGAGTTTTTCTTAAAAAACCTGCACAGGCGGGATAAAAGCCAGCACTGGAGCAGCCAGCTGACTCAGCTTGGGCTAGATCCTCAGGCGAAAAAAGCTCAGCTACTGGTGCAACTGGTACAGCAACTGGTGGGCATGCCACGGCATTTATCCCAGCATGTCGGAGGTTTTGTGATATCTCAGGGGCCTTTGTACGAACTGGTGCCAGTGGAAAATGCAGCTATGGCCGATCGCACTGTGATCCAGTGGGATAAAGATGATCTGGAATCATTAAAACTATTAAAAGTGGATGTGTTGGCTTTGGGTATGTTAAGCGCTATTCGCAAAACTTTTGATTTAGTCAGGCGTTACCAGAACACCGAATTAAGCATAGCGGCCATTACCAAAGCAGGTGACGATCCCAAGGTGTATGAAGCCATTCAAAAAGCCGACACTGTAGGTTTATTTCAGATTGAATCACGGGCCCAGATGTCGATGCTGCCACGACTGCGCCCTGCAAGTTATTACGATTTGGTGATCCAGATAGCCATAGTGCGGCCCGGCCCTATTCAGGGCGATATGGTGCATCCGTATTTAAAACGCCGTCATGGCGAAGAAGCTGTGTCCTACCCTTCTGCTGCAGTTAAGCAAGTGCTGGAACGTACTTTAGGTGTGCCGATTTTTCAGGAGCAAGTGATTAAACTGGCGATGGTCGCGGCAGGTTTTAGTGGCGGTGAAGCCGATCAGCTGCGCCGTGCTATGGCCAGCTGGAAAAAAACCGGTGAGCTGATCCAATTTAAACAAAAACTGATCGATGGCATGTTAAGCCGGGGCTATCAACAAGAATTTGCCGAACGTATTTACCAGCAAATTTGTGGTTTTGGTGAATATGGTTTTCCTGAATCACATTCGGCCAGTTTTGCCGTGCTGGCTTATGTCTCGGCGTATTTAAAACAGTATTACCCTGTGGCTTTTTATGTCGCCTTACTCAACAGCCAGCCTATGGGCTTTTATGCGCCCAGCCAGCTCATTCAGGATGCACGGCAGCATAATGTGGAGGTACTGCCGGTGTGTGTGAATCAGTCGGATTGGGATCATCTGATGGTGCCCGCCAGCAGCGGCACTGGTTTTGCGATCCGCCTTGGGCTCCGGCTAGTGAAAGGTTTAACACAACAAGGGGCAGTGATGTTACTCAAGCACAGACCACAAGGGGGTTATCTCCAGTTGGCTGCAGTGGCGCAGTCTGGTGTCAGCGATGGCGATTTAACGGCACTGGCCAGTGCCAATGCCTTACAACAGCTATCAGGGCAACGCTATCAGGCGCGCTGGCAGTTGTTGGACCAACAGCATAAATTGCCTTTACTGGCCGCCGAACCTTACCAGACTCAGTATCAGCTGCCTTTGCCTTCCGAACTGGCGGAAGTGGTGGAAGATTATCAAAGTACAGGGCTGAGCCTGCGGACTCATCCGGTGCAGTTATTAAAACAGCAAGGCGTGCTGGGTAAATTTGCGCAGGCAGCTGAGCTTCCTGCACTGAACCATAAGTCGGTGGTGACTGTAATAGGATTAGTCACAGCGAGGCAAAGCCCTGGCACGGCATCAGGTGTGACTTTTATCACACTGGAAGATGGCACAGGTTTTAGCAATTTAGTGGTTTGGTCGGCTACAGCTTCGGCACAACGTCAGGCCTATTTAAAATCTAAGCTGATGAAGGTTAACGGTATTCTGGAGAAAAAAGACGGGGTGATCCATATTATCGCCGGACGTTTAACCGACCTGACGCCCTTGTTAGGCTCACTCAGATCTTACTCCAGAGAATTCCATTAAACTCATGAACACTAAAGAATACAAAGATGTGGATACCCAAAAGCAATAAAAAAAACAGACCCTATAGGGTGAAAAAAACCGGCATCAAAGATGAAAATATCGACCGGCAAATTTTGGTGCTGCATCAGGCAATAGCAAACAAATTACTGGCTGAGCCCGATTTACTCGAACAGGTCAAAGCCAAGCTGGAAGAGCGGCGCGACAACGGCCAGCTGGGGTATGGTGCTTATATGCATTGGGTGTCTGTGTTAGAGCTTTATGCTGAACCAGAACAGTTTTGTGCAGGCATCACAGAAGACAGCCCTTATTTGCGTAAGCTGCGCCGCCGCACGCCTTTTGTCGGCATATTAACGGAGCAGGAACGGCAACAAGCCTTGCTACAGAATGCTATTGCAGAGCTGGACGAAATTCCGGGTGATTTTTAACTAACCTGAACTCATTATCCCGAGTTCAGGTTAACTGGTTCGCAACAACACCTTGCCAAATCAGCGACTTGCACAGACAATCAATCATCGCTTTTCTAAATGGTGTGTTATGCACGATCAACCTCTGTTACACAAACTGCGCTCTCGTCTGGCTCACCAGCTCGACCCTGTGCTGTATTCAGGTAAAGGCATGTCGCCACTGAATATAGTCATAGCTGTTGTGATACTGGCTGGTATTGTGCTGGCCATTATTCAGACCGAACCCAGTATACGTCAGGGCCACGAACATTGGTTCCGAGCCACTGAGCTGGCTTTGGGCTCACTGTTTTTGCTGGAGTATCTGGCAAGACTCTGGACTTGCATTGAAAATGACTCGATAAAAAGTCGTTGGCAGCATTTCTTTTCCTTTTTTGCTTTGGCCGACTTGCTGGCGATCTTTGTCGCCTTTTCGCTGTATCTGGGCAATGGCGGCGTGATTTTACGTCTGGTGTTATTAATACGAGTGGTGCGCCTGGCACGACTGGGACGTTTTTCCACAGCGCTGGAATGCATAGCGGAAGCTGTGCGCAGCCGTACTTATGAGCTACTGGTCAGTGGTATTTTTGGTCTGATTATTCTGCTGTTTGCCGCGACCTGCCTGTATTTAGTGGAAGGGGATATTCAACCCGAAGCTTTTGGTTCTATCCCTCGTGCCACCTGGTGGGCCATCGCCACTTTAACAACTGTAGGTTATGGCGACGTCTACCCTATCACTGTATTTGGCCGCATTCTGGCGGGGATCACTGCAGTCACTGGTATTTGTATGATTGCAGTACCCACAGGCATTCTGGCGTCCGCTTTTAGTGACGCCATCAAAGAAGCCAAAGAAAAACACCGCCGTCTGCCTAAGGTGTTGGATAAGGAACTTTAGTAGCAGCCTAACCCAGGGCCAGCAATGGCCCTTGTGTTTAGAACTTCAAAAACTTAGTAAAGCCTTGCGGCCCAGACTTAATACAGCGCTAAACACCATCAAAAATAAGCCAAGCAGTTGTAGCACAGTATTACCAGTGCGGCTGACAACACTGGAGGTTTTATATTCAAAAGTCCGGCTCCCTCCCTCTACAGTGCGAATGTAATACTCGCCTTTATGTTCAAAACTCTGTTCTGTCACTTGAGCTAAACGCTGATACATCAGTTGTTCTTTTTCAGCTCTATTTTGCATCGATTGTCGGATCTGCTCACCTGAACCATTTAACATAGGGAAAAATTTATCCCAGTCAGTAAACACAAAAGCCGATTCGCCCGGTAATACAAGGCCCTGAGATTCATACTGATACAAGCGTTCAGGAAAACATAAAGCCTGAAAACCTGCGTAAAAACAGGCGGCTCCAAAAGCAAATACAAAACTTAAACTCAGCACTAATACACCAGAATGACGCTGCTGTTTGTTCCGCTGCTGCTTCAGATAAAGTTCGACATCCGGTATGGCGGTCAGCTGTTGTTGTTCCTGTGCAGAAAAAACAGCGACAAAAGCAGCTAAAGACACATTCAAAGCACTCAATAAACGCCTGAATACCTCGTTGGATGGCAGGGATTTATCATTTTCAAGTTTGGATAAATACGACTGCTCAATGCCAATTTGTTCCGCCAACTGGGGCTGGCTTAACTGCATGGCTGCACGCATGTCTCTGATATATTCGCCTAAAGTCATGACTGTTCCTTGTTGATTGAAGTCCTGAGTATGCTTATGAATTCCTGCAGAAATAGGAAGTAGAATAATAAAGAATATAAGGAATATCAGAGCTTTAGTTAAACTATTTTTGCAAATGCACTAACAAATCCAATAAATCATCGACCACTAAATCAGCTTGCTCTGCGTAAATATGGTTATCGCCATAACGGTATAAACAGCAATAAGCGCCGGCGTTCCGGGCTGTCTGGATGTCAAACAGGTAGTCACCGACATACAGCATTTCATTGGGCTGCACACCTAAACGTTCGGCTATCAGCCACAAGCCTTCGGGCTGAGGTTTAGCTGGCGCATCGTCGCGGGTCAGCACCAAATCAATAGGGATATTCAGCGCCTGCACACAAAGCTCTGTGGCCTGACGCATATTGCGGGTCAAAATCGCCATAGGCATTTGTCTGTGCTGAAGCTGCTGCAGCAATAGCTCGGCATTGGGCATCCAACTGGCTTTACGTGCGCCTTCCAGTTCAAAGTCGACAATAATCTGCGCCGCCTGTTGTTTTTCTATAGCGCAGCTTAAGCTGGCCAAATGCTCGAGGATTAGCGTTTGCTCAGGCCAGCCCAAACGGCGTCGCAGCTCAGAAAAATCGAGCTGCGAATCAACTAGTGTGCCGTCTAAATCAAAGACGACTGCTTTAATTCTTTGTAGAAAATCAGCCATGCTCCGGCCCTGTGTGCGCCATCTCACCTCTGTGTAATTGGTCATGCACAGCGTGATCGTGCTCAAGGTACTGTGGCATCAGTGAACCTATCAACATACCAGCAATACTGGCCAGTAAACCGGCAAACTGAGCGGGTACATAAGGGTCTTCAGGCCCAAGGAAAATAATCCCCAACCAGGTGCTGACACCAAAAGCTATGGCCATTAAAGCGCCCTGATTGGTGGCTTTACGCCAGTACACACCAAAAGCCAACGGCACAAAAGCAGCCACTAAAGTCACCTGATAGGCATCTTCCACCATACCAAAAATGGTAGATTCGCTATTGAGCGCATAAGCCAGAGTACAAGCAGCAAACACCAGCGTCACCGCCTGCATCAGTCGCAATAATTGCTTATCCTGCATAGGAGGTAACAGAGGTTTAAGGATGTTCTCAGCAAAAGATACCGAAGGCGCCAGCAAGGTGGCTGAAGCACAACCCTTAATAGCAGATAACAAAGCACCAAAGAAAATCACCTGCGCAATCAGCGGCATATGCTGTAATACCAACTGAGGTAAAATCAGTTGAGAGTCAGAGGCCATCAGGTTTTTCACCATATCAGGTGCCACTATAGTGGCAGCGTAACCGATAAAAAGCGGAATAAATGCAAACAGGAAATACAAAGAACCACCAAGGATGGAGCCCCAGACCGCAATTTTTTCTGACTTCGCTGATTGCACCCGTTGGAACACATCCTGCTGTGGCATAGAACCCAACATCATGGTACAGGCAGCCGCCATAAAAGCGATGATGGCTTTCAGATCAGCTTCTGGCCAAAACTCCAGTTTGCCAGCTGCCGCCGCGTGGTTCACCACCACGGACACACCACCAACCATATCCGACACTTCGCCGCCTATATACAAAAGCCCAAGCACTATGACGATCATCTGCACCAGGTCGGTAATAGCTACAGCCCACATCCCCCCAAACAGGGTATAAATCAGAATACTGCCAGCGCCAATCCACATACCAGCCGTCATGCTGATAGCACCGTCCGACACTACATTAAACACCAGACCCAAAGCTGTTAACTGAGCGCCGACCCAGCCCAGATAGGACAAAACTATGGCTAAAGTGGTCAGCACCTCCACAGCACGGCCATAACGTCTTTTATAAAAGTCACCTATGGTCAGCAATTTCATTCGGTACAAAGGCGCGGCAAAAAACACCCCAACCAGAATTAAACAGAGTGCAGCACCAAAAGGATCGGCCACTATGTCGCGTAAATTACCGTCAATAAAAGTGGCAGGGATGCCCAGTACAGCTTCGCTGCCAAACCAGGTGGCAAAGACTGTAGCAGTCACCATATAAAAAGGCAGATGCCGGCCCGCAACCGCAAAATCGCGGGTGTTTTTTACTCTCAGAGCAGCCCATAAACCTAGCGCTACAGAAAACACCCAATAACAAATGACTAAGCTTAATAACATAAGGTGTAGGCCCTTCTTACCCGGCACTAAAATTGGCGCTACTTTAACCAATCAATCTATTGAAATACAGCAAAAATCTGCTGTTTTGGCTGAAGTTTTTTCACTCTTTTTAATACCCAAAGTAATTGGTGTTGCAGGGAGGCGACAAGGGCGTGAGACCCTGGGAGCATAGCTTACCTATGTGACCAGGGCGAGAGCACGCAGTCAACAAAGCTGCAGCTTCAAGTACGAAGGGGATTTTCGGTCCAGACCGGTGCCCATGGATATTGACTAAAAGCTTCGCTAAACCATTGCAGCGCCTTGCCTTGCCCTTGTTTTTGCCAGGCCAGATACAACATGAATTTATCCCGCGGAATACTGGTTTTTTTGGCAATTAACAGCCCTCTTGCCAGCTCATCCCGGATCAAATGTTTAGGTAAAAAACCCACCCCTAAGCCCTGAACCTGAGCTGCAATTTTGGCTTGCATCGAGCTGACTCTGAGTACCCGCCGGGTGGTAAATAAACCTGTACTACGTTTAGGTGCGTCTAAAGCTGAGTCTGAAACCACTATGGCGGTTTCCTGCTCTACATCGGCTAAATCAATCTGCCTGTTGATATTGGCCAGTTCATGCAGAGGTGATAAAGCAAATACAAACTCTACTTCGCCTATAGGTACCAGTTCGTATTTACCCTTGGGCATATCAGCCGAGACCCCTACCGCAATTTGCGCACGCCCAGTTTCTAATGCTTCCCAGCCGCCGCCCAAGACTTCTTCGCGCATGCTCACTTCGGTCATTTTGCCAAGCGCCATAAACTCATTGATTAAACTCAGCACAGGCGGATACGGCACTATGCTGTCTTTGGCTATCACAAACTGAGTTTCCCAACCGGTATCCACTTGCTTAATTGCATCCTGCAACCGGCTGGCTGCCTGCAATAACTCACGGCCCTGCTGCAATAACAGCTGGCCTGCTGGTGTCAGCTGTGCTTTTTGTTTAGAACGATCAAACAGCTGCACATCCAAATCCGCCTCTAGTTTGGCTATGGTATAGCTTAAGGCGGAAGGCACTTTATATAAGTGTTCAGCGGCTGCGGCAAAACTGCCCTTACGGTCGATAGCGTCCATGGCGCGTAAAGCGTCCAGTGTCAGAATAGGATGATTGGCCATAAAAACCTTAGTGTGGATCCTTTACGGAGTGATGTTCAAATATTTTGAACATTAAACTCAGTTTATTCCGCTTTTTTTAAAATGCAAGCCGCTCTAAAGTACACACATCGGAACTGACAAGCGGTATAAAGCAGTCTGACAACACAAATTAATGGTCAATTTATTTAAAGGTGAATAGCATGAACAAAGCAACTTTACAGAAAATTTTTGGTACTAACGCAGGTTTTGGCGCTTTAGCTTTACGAGTACCAGTAGGTATTATTTTTGCTGCACACGGTGCTCAGAAATTATTTGGCTGGTTTGGTGGCTACGGCTTAGAAGGCACTGGCGGTTGGATGGAAAGCATAGGCCTGGCTCCGGGCGTATTGATGGCGTTTTTAGCTGGTGCAGCGGAGTTTTTTGGTGGTCTGGCCTTGGTATTTGGTGTACTGACCCGCCCTGCCGCTGTGACTTTAATTATCGCCATGTTAGTGGCCATTTTTAAAGTGCACTTCGCCAACGGTTTCTTTATGAGCACCAACGGCTACGAATTTGCATTGGCCCTGTTAGCGGCCAGCGTATCTCTGCTGCTGAGCGGTGCAGGTAAAGCGTCAATCGACGCCATTATCGCGAAGAAACTGAACTAATAATCCACTCAAAGAGACTCTCTCTGCCACAGAGAGAGTCTGCCGGAGTATAAAAATGATTGAATTAAGACGCTCTGCCGACCGCGGCGTAGCCGCTTTCGGTTGGTTAAAAAGCAAGCACACATTCTCTTTTGGCCGTTATTACGACCCTGCTCATATGGGGTTCTCAGCGCTTCGAGTAATTAACGATGACGAAGTCGATGCAGCAGCAGGCTTTGATACACATGGTCACCAGGACATGGAAATCATCAGCTATGTGCTGGAAGGCCAAATTGCTCACAGAGATTCAGCCGGTAATGTGAAAACTTTACCAGCAGGTGAATTCCAGTTGATGAGCGCAGGTAAAGGCATTTATCACAGCGAATTTAACGCCAGTGATAAAGACAACCTAAAGTTTTTGCAGATCTGGATCCAGCCGAACCAATTTGGCGGTGTACCGGGTTATCAGCAAAAGGACTTTAAAGCTGAACCAGGCTTAACTTTGGTGATATCACCGGATGGTCGTGACGGCACCTTGCAGATCAAACAGGACGCCTATTTATCGCAACTGTTGTTAAGTGAACATGATGTGATTGAGTTGCCTGTGACGGCCAAACGTAATTTCTACCTGCATTTAATTACAGGTGAATTAGAGTTAAACGGCACCCCAATGCAACCAGGTGATGGCGCAAAGATCAGTAAACAAACTGAACTGAAAGCTTTAGCCACGCAAGGCCCGGTCAAAGCTATATGGTTTGATTTGCCTTAAAAACAACAAGGGAGCATGGTGCTCCCTTTTGCTTTCTTTAGATTGCTCAGCTGAATGCCAAACGAGCTTAATCCCTTTTATTCAGCTTATTTAAAGTGGCAGATAAGCTATTAAGTAATGACTGATTTTTCCCTACCACCGAGTTAATTTCACTGGCAGAAGCACTGGCTTTAGACGCCAGATGCCGCACTTCATCGGCGACCACAGAAAATCCCCGACCAGCCTCACCCGCCCTTGCGGCTTCAATAGCAGCATTAAGCGCTAGCAAGTTGGTTTGATCGGCAATCGCATTAATAGAGGACACCATATTGTTGATACTCTGGCCTGAACTCACCAGTTCAGACATCACAGAATCACTGGTTTGCACCACCAGCAAACGCTCCGAAATATCAGAGCCAAACATAATGATTTTCTGCAATTCACCATAGGTATCTCTAACGGCGCAAAAGGTGGCTGCAATACCCAATTGTTTACCATTCACCTGAATATGAATATCCGTCACCACACTCTGCCCTGCAATGACTTTAGCAGCCTGGTCCTGATTTAAAAAACTGCGCCAATCGGCCACAGCACGGCAGAACTGCTCGTTGTTAAGTTTAAATTGTCGCTGGGGGTAATCATTTATTTCAACCAGTTGCCCTGCATTATTCCACTCCAGCATCAAATTTGACTGGCTGATCGCCTGAAAACGGGTCTGATATTCCAAAGCTGAAGATTTCACTTTGCTGATATCGGCTAAAATCGCAATGTAATTGCTGTGTTGACCCTGTTCATCGTACACCGGGTTACTGGTGACAGAAATCCATAAGGACGAGCCATCTTTACGATGAATTTCAATTTCATCATAAAAAGCCCTAGGAGCATTTAATTCAGCTTCAATACGCTCTTTAGTCACAGGATCTGTTTTAGGCCCGACCAGAAATTCGCGCGCAATATGTCCCAAAACCTCATGCTGTGCATAACCCGTCATTTGACTAAAGCCTTTATTCACATATTGTATTTGGCGTTCAGAATTGGATATCAATACCGCATTGTCGGTTTCGTTGGCCACCATTGACAGCAGGCGGAACTCTTTTTTCTGCTCTACTTCATGGCTGATATCGTTGGCAAACTTCACAATTTTCAGCACTTTGCCATCCGGCCCTTTGATTGGGTTATAGGTTGCATGGATCCAGACTTCTTTGCCATTTTTAGTAAACCTTTTGTATTCTGCGGTCTGATACTGTCCTTCTCTTAAGCGTCGCCAGAAATCGGCATAACTGCCTGAGACCGCTTCTTTTGGGTCGACAAAAATACGGTGATGCTGCCCTGTTACTTCTTTTAAGTTATATCCCATTAAATTCAGAAAGTTAGCATTGGCAAATAAGATTTTTCCTTCCAAATCAAATTCAATGACAGCCTGAGCTCTGTGAATAGCCTGCAACTGAGATTCAAAATTGGCCTGCTTTGCCACTTGCTCCGTCACGTCGGAAGCAAACTTAATCACCTTTTGTACTTTGCCATTTTTGATAATGGGTGTGTACGACGCCTGGATCCAGACTTCTTTACCACTTTTAGCAATACGTTTAAATTCTGCAGTTTGAGGCTTACCACTGCGTAAATCAGCCCAAAATTGCTGATAGCCCGCAGAATTGGCTGTGCCTGGCTCAACAAAAATACTGTGGTGTTTCCCTTGAACTTCCTGCAATTGATAACCCATCAAATTGAGGAAATTTTCGTTGGCATGTTCAATACGTCCATCCAGTGAAAACTGAATAACAGCCTGAGTTGTATTAATGGCGTTGACGATGTTGTCCGAATTTGAATTTAAACCAAACATAACCAAACACTCCGTTGCAGCACAGGTAACTTGAATTGGCACTTTGTTAACTATAGGCAGGTGATTGATTTAGTACAAAAAAAACCAATATTTTATTTTTGGGTCAGACTATTCCGTCAAATACAGCCTCTGGCCTGAAAGGCGCAGCACAGTGGTCAAACGCAAGCCATGAAGAGCAAATTATCGCCTGCTGGTGTTTTTACATCTTTACATCCGCTGAATGATTAGGTGTTTTTTTGTGCAACCCAATCCGCATTCATATTTGGAACAGAGCTTTATGCACCAGCAAAGTTTAACCCTCCTCCACAAATGTAAACAGAATCAAATTTATCATTTTGTTGACTTTGTCTCTTTTGTCCTGTAGATTGTTTCTAAATTCCTCGCCTGACAAAGCAAGGCAACACTGTACAGCCAACCTGGTTTTAAACCTTGTTGCTGTTTACATCCGAGTGGTTACTTCACAGCGAGGACTTGTTCCATGTTGAACAGCATTTTTCAATTGATGAAGCAGAAGCCAATAGCTGCCCCAACCTCTCCGGCTGAACTCTTTTACAAGGCAGTGCAAAAGCAAATTCCTCTAATTGTGTTTGACCCTCAGGGTTTTATATTGGAAGCAAACGATTTGTTTCTTTCTGTCGTTGGTTACAGAGCAGAGGAAGTGATAGGTCAACATCATAAAATGTTCTGCGATATGCACTATGTAAAAAGCAACGACTATATAAAATTCTGGCAGGACCTTGCTAAAGGCATCCCACAGTCAAAAACCTTCATTCGCTATAAAAATGGCGGTTCAGCTATAGCGCTGGAAGCAACATACTTCCCCGTAATAGACAACGGCAGAGTTGTACGCATCATAAAATTTGCCAGTGATGTAACAGAGAAAACGGCTCAACTTAAAGATCAGGAAGCGATTATTCTCGCACTAAATAAATCACAAGCCGTTATAGAGTTTGAATCAAACGGCACTATCATCACAGCCAATGATAATTTTCTCCACTGTGTTGGATATAGCCTGCCACAAATTAAAGGGAAACATCACAAGTTGTTTTGTAATGCAAATTTTTATCAAAAAAATCCTGACTTCTGGGCTGAATTGAGTAAAGGCCAATTTAAGTCGGGCCGTTTTGAGCGGGTGAATGCTGCAGGAAAATCTATTTGGCTGGAAGCGACCTATAATCCGATTTATGGCGAAAATGGCAAAATTGTAAAAATCATCAAATTTGCATCCGACATCACGCTTGCTGTGCACAACGAACATGCTACAGAAAACGCTGCGACTCTGGCTTTAAGCTCGTCGCTGGAAACTGTAAAGGTAGTATCTGCCAGCAAAGAGCAAATGCATTCTTTAGTAAACAACTCCACACAAATAGCTTCGGAGATCACAGACGCTACAGAGCAGATAGCCAATCTGAACGAAGAATCTAAACAAATATCCGCTATTGTGACTACCATTCAGGCTATTGCAGATCAAACCAACTTACTGGCATTAAATGCGGCTATTGAAGCGGCAAGAGCTGGTGAGTATGGCCGAGGATTTGCCGTGGTGGCTGACGAAGTGCGTAATCTTGCATCACGCACCAGCAGTTCAACCCGGGAAATTGAATCCGTTGTGGCGCGGAATAGAGATCTAACGTCCCAAGCTATGCAAAAAATGAATAATGTCAGCACTTTTGCAGCCCATGGAGCTGCTCTTGTTGAACAAGTGTATAACTCACAGAACGTGATCGAGCAGGTGGCTAACTCAGTGACCAACAGCATTGCAGCGCTTGCACATACAAGTACACACTAAACGCAAAAATCAGCCGCATCAAGGCACAAAATTCAACCTCGAAACCAGGGCAATCAAGCTATTGAATTGTGCAAAACAGGCCGCTAAAGTGTCGGCCTCAGTCTGCTCCCCTTTGTGGCACTTTGCATGAATTTCTCGTCCTACCGTTATTTTTATATGGCCGCCTTAGCTGCAGCCATGATGGGTACCATTGGGGTTATTGCCCGCTACAGTGCTGTTGACCCGGCCAGCCTGACCTTTTATCGCTTAGGTTTAGGCGCTTTGATTCTGGCGTTGTATTTAACATTCACAGGACAACTGCGGTTATTAGCGGGCAAACCTGCTGTATTGGTACTGCTGAACGGTATCTTGCTGGCCAGTTTTATCTTGTGTTTCCTATCCGCTATTCAGACTATTTCGCTGACGCTGGCTATTTTGCTGGTCTATCTGGCACCTGCCTTGTCGGCTATTATTGCCCATTTCCTGTTTGCCGAACGTTTAACCAGCAGAACTTTATTGTTGATTGTACTGGCATTTTTCGGCTTTGCTATGCTGCAGGAGTTCCAGATCGACAGCCGTATTGAACAACAGCAAGGGCTTTGGTATGCGCTTGCGTCTTTAATCACTTACACCGCTTTTATTCTACTGAACAAAAAAGTGCCAGAGACTGTGCCTTTGTACCACAAAAGCTTTTATCAGCTTCTGGTGGGTTCTTTGTGTGTTTTGCCTTTAATGATGAATCAGCCCTGGCCAGAAGCTGATCAATGGGTGTGGTTGCTCGTTGCAGGTTTGTTCCCGGGGTTTTTAGCTCTGATTTTTGCCCTGCAAGCTATCCAACATTTACCAACCCGGGTCTTTGGTACTTTGGCTTACTTAGAACCTGTAGTGGTCATTATTGCGGCCTGGCTGCTATTTGCCGAACCTATGTCTTTGCTGCAATCGCTGGGCGCTGCACTGATCCTGGCTTGTGGTGTAGCTCAGGCTTGGTTGAGCCACACTCCACAGCAAAGCTGAGATTTAATTAACAACTTCCAACGATACTCTGTTACGTATAATCACGTCTTCGCCTGGACTAAAGAGGTTGGTATTGTGTAAATACAACTCCAGCTTCATACCTGGCGTAATACGTAAAGGTCGCTCCAGCACATAACGTTTAGTGCAGGGCAAACTCAGTAATAGCTCTTCCTGAAGCTTTAATTCCAATTGACAATGGATCCCTGCGGGTATGACGCCTGTCATGCTATAAGCAATCAAATCGCTTTGCGTTGCAGGCCATTGTGGCTGATAGGGTAAACGGCTGCGCTGCCCGGCGATCAGCAGCTTTTCTGTAGTCCAGGTGAGGTCTTGTGGTGCCGGCAACACCACAAAAGGAAAACTAAGCATCAGAGCACAATAAAGCTTCATTCTTTGCTCACCTGGTTAATCAGCTGAATTAGCCACCTTGCTGGATCAAACTAAACTGCAATTCGGCTTGTTTTAAATCGCGCTGTAACTGACCTTGCATCTGATTTAACTGACGCAGGTCTTGCTGTAAATTACGATTTTCATCCAGCAGATTTTGTTTCTGCTGCTTATCTTTCAGCACACTCAATTCTCTGGTGTTGTCATCAATACGCTGTTCCAGCTTTTCTATAGTACCGGCATTTTGCTCTAAGGTTTTTTGTAAATTCAGTAAAGCAGATTCAGCCTGATACCACTTACGGCCCCTGTCATAGCCTAAACGAAATTGCGGCTCCAGTGCACCGGTACAGACTTTGTTGTAGGCACCGCCACTTTGCCCTAATTCACGACCAGCGTCATAAGTGCAATACAACAACACACCTTCGGCATGACCTTGCTGATAGGCGTTAAAATCAGAGCTTAAGCCATGTTTAGCGCACTCTTTTTGGTAACTACGAAATTTACTACTGGCAATTCCCTGTTGACCGTCCGTTTTACCAATAGCAAACCAGTCGCCAACCTGACATTCTTCAGGGCTGATGCTGCTACAACCGGTAAGCGTCAACACAGCTATCAGTAAAACACCTTGCTTCATAACACCTATCCCTTTGTATTTCTCATTCTTTTAAGACTCCTACTTATAGCGGATTAGTCCAGCAAATACATCTTTTTTGCCTTAGACTAAACAGAGTTTTTGCAAAGACCCTTAGCTGTAATGAATTATCTGGCTCATTTGCTGTTTGCACAACCCAGTTCTGATTCCCGTATTGGCAATTTATTGGGCGATTTTTACCAAGGCACAAAACTGGAGCAATTAAACCCAGCTATTGCCGCTGGTTTATATAACCACAGAGCAGTCGACTGGTTTACCGATCATCAGCCGGAAGTAAGGGCTGCCCGGTTGTGGTTCAGCCCTGATATGCGACGTTTTGCGCCTATAGCTTTGGATATGTTGTTTGATTTTTGTCTGATCAAATTCTGGAGGCATTTTTATGATTCAGATTTTACAGACTACAAAGCTCAGCTGTATCAAAGCTTACAAAACGATTTACCGCAGATGCCTGACGCTATGGCCAAAACCTTTAAAGCAGTCACTTCACAAGACTGGTTTGGCAACTATGCACAACTTGAAGGTATTCAGTATTCACTGCGCCGTATGGCATCCCGTGGTCGCTTTACCGCGCGTTACGCCGCCATCGCAGATGAATTGCCACAACTTCAGACGGAAATAGAACAGCTTTTCCTGAGTTTTTTCCCTCAATTACAGCTTTTTATTCAACACGCAGCGATAGAACAAAATCCGCTTCTGGCTTTTGATCGTTACAGCAAAGCCACCGGCAAAGACCAAAGTAATACAGCCTGATCAGGCCTGAGTTCAAGCGCTGTGATTGAGGCCTTTTTAATAAAAAAATGCCCGGAGTCCGTGTTTAACAACAGTGCCAACAAGGCAGAAATATCAGGTTCGTGACCCACACAACAGACAGACTCGACTCCTTGTTTGACCAAGTCAGTTAAAGCCTTGTGCTGTACTTCTGCCAAAGTCTCAATAATTAACCAGGCCTGTTTTTGCGGTGCAGGCCATTCGGCGTGATGATGCAATAACAGCGCAGTTTGTTCGGCGCGAACCAAAGGGCTGGTCAGCAGCATCTGTGGTTTTAACTGCTGCTTTTTACAAAACTCGGCCAGCTTTTGGCTTTGTTTTATGCCTTTGTCTATTAAATGACGACTTGGATCTGGCAGACCTAAGGCCCTGTCCTGTGCAGTGGCATGACGCACTAAATACAGCAACATCAGGCGTTACTTCGCTTTTGGTGCAAAATCTGCACTTTCAAAATAAAGCTGTTCTGCAGCTTTGCCTTTTGCCTGATACAAAATTTCATCCACAGCCCCCTCTCCTGCAATAGCTTTCACCAACAGCTCGCCTTGCCCAAGCTGGATACGATAAACAGCGTCCTGCTCAGCCACTTCACCTACTGCTTTATCCAACAGTTTTTGTTGTACTTGCACTGTGACAGTGCCGGCCTCCTGACCACCCCGCTCAAAATGGCCGAGATAGACTTGTGCATTAAAACTCTTCAGTTTGCCTTGCTGTAAATCCTTTAAAGCAAAAGGCTGCGGCTCCAAAGTGACTAAACCTTTTTCCTTTAGCGCATGCAGAACCAGCTCCGGCATATCACTACTGATCCGAAGCACAATCTGATGCGCATGTATACCTGCAGGAAAAGGCAAATGGGAGGCTATCAGCTGGTTTTCCACCTGCAACACTACCATGCCGTGAATTCCATGACTGGCATGCAGGCAAGCCCAGAGTGGTGAGCTAAAACAAAACAATAGAAGCCAAAGTGCTTTCATCACGACCCACTGGTTAATCCTGTTGTGAAAGAGTCTGCAACTATCTGTGGTAAGGGTCAAGTTCAGCACCAGATTGCCATACCCAGACGCCAGAAAATATTGCTATAATCCGGCCACTTGCCGCACTGGGCCTACCGGGTCGGCCTATTAACCTGATGTGGAGAGCGGACCATGCAATTTCCTGATGACGGCAATGGCGATATGCTGCGTGCCTTAATGGACGCCGGAATAGATTTAAGTGAGCCTCTGGCCATAGATTTTTATCTGGTATTTAAAAACAAAGAGCAAGCTGAAAAAGCTATGGCAGCCTTAGTTGCCACTGAACTGCAAGGCGAAGTAGAGCTGCACTTTAACGATTTGGAACAATGGGAACTGATCGTCAGTCAGACCATGGTACCGGAACATGCGGCAGTGACAGCGCGTGAAGCCGAGCTGGACAAGTTTGCCAAGAAATTTGGCGGCCACAACGATGGCTGGGGCGTGATGCAACATCAGGACGGCGATGACGATTTTGATGATGAACACGGCGAACATTGTGACCATGACTGTGGTCACCAGCATTAATTTTTACTGATACAGATACGAGAGAGAAGCAATGGGTGCTCAATGGAAAGCCAAACATAAAGCCGACGCATCGGCTGCCAAAGGCCGTATTTTTACTAAATTAGCGAAAGAAATCATGGTTGCAGCCCGTAATGGTGCCGACCCTGATATGAACTCTAAATTACGTGTTGCAGTGGAAGCGGCGAAAAAAGCCTCTATGCCTCGTGAGACGTTAGAACGCGCCATCAAAAAAGGCGCAGGTTTACTGGACGGTCCGGCCAACTATGAAACTGTGGTGTATGAAGGTTTTGCCCCACATCAGGTGCCTGTGATTGTTGAATGTTTAACAGACAACAAAAACCGTTCAGCCCAGAGTATCCGTGTACTGTTCCGTAAAGGTCAATTGGGCGGTTCAGGTTCAGTATCATGGGATTTCAAATACTTAGGTGAAATTGTTGCCCATGCCGTGACACCTGATGCCGATTTAGAAGTCGCAGCTATTGAAGCCGGTGCTCAGGATTTTGAAGAAGGTGAAGAAGGCGACAGCGTGTTCCTGACTGAACCTACGGATCTGGACGCCGTCAGCAAAGCTTTACCTGCTTTTGGTTTTAACGTCACCTCAGCCAAGCTGGTGTATCGTCCAAATAACCCGGTCACGCTGGATGACGCAGCCCGCGCAGAAGTGGAAGCGTTCTTAGAAGCCATTGACGCCGACGATGACGTGCAGCACGTTTATGTAGGTTTAGCAGGTTAATACTGCAAACTGACCACAAAGGCGGCTCTGGCCGCCTTTGTCTTTTCTGAATTTTTGATATCTTGCTTAGCGGACTCTGTGATGTTAGTGATTAAAGTTGCCTCCGCCAATCCGGCAAAAATCAAGGCTGTTACCTCTGCTTTTGCTGAAGCATTCCCGGCTGAAACCCTGGATGTACAAGGTATGGCCGTCGCCAGCGGTGTTGCAGACCAACCGATGACGAGCGATGAAACCTTATTGGGCGCCATGAATAGAGTGGCTGCTTTGGCGGATACCGCAGCGGATTATCGTGTTGCGATAGAAGCGGGCTTAGATGGGGATTTTACCTTCGCCTGGATGGTGATTGAACATCAGGGCAAGCTAGGCAAAGCCCGTTCCGCCAGTTTAATGTTGCCGCCAGCGGCTTTGTTGCAACTGCAGCAAGGTAAAGAGTTGGGTGATGTGATGGATGCGATGTTTCATCAAGACAACATCAAACAAAAAGGTGGTGCTATTGCGCTGCTGACTCAACACAGACTCAGCCGCAGTTCTGTGTATCATCAGGCTTTAATTCTGGCGATGATCCCCTTTTTAAATCCGGATTTGTTTTAAATCCGATTGTCATAGCGCGGATTCAGCCTTAATGTAGACTTCGACTTAACATGAAGGAGAATCCAATGTCCGGACTAAAAGTACTGGCCCTGTGTGGCAGCTTAAGAGCAAAATCGACCAACAAAGCCTTACTGGAGTATGCGAAAGCTCATGCGCCAGAGGGCATGGAAATTGAACTGGCAGATTTAACGCAGGTGCCTTTTTATAATTCCGACCTTGCCACTAAGCCCGCAGCAGTTGAGCGCCTGCTGGCGCAATTTGCCAAGGCTGATGCATTGTTGTTGGCCTGCCCTGAATACAACTACTCTATTGCACCCGCGCTGAAAAACGCACTGGACTGGGCATCGCGTGAACCCAATAACGAGTTAATGGCTGGCAAAGTCGCGGCTATTCTGGGGTCGGCCGGTGGCATGGGCAGCTCCAGAGCCCAATATCATTTACGTCAGGTCTGCGTGTTTTTAGACCTGCATCTGGTCAATAAACCTGAAGTATTCTGCAATGCTTTTGCCAATACCTTTGATGCAGACAACAATCTGACGGATGAACGTATTCAGAGCTTAATAGTGCAACAACTGGACGCTTTACAGCAGTTAGCCTTACGTTTTAAAAACTAGCTACTTTGCGCTTCACAGGGCTTAAAAAAGCAGATAAAACAATAAAGTTGTTTTCATCTGCTTTCTTTGTCAGAGTAAGACTCAAAATAAGAAAGTAGATTTTTTATATAGGCCATCATTTCAAGTGGCAAGGACTGAAACTTGTTACAGCGCTTAAAAGATAATTTCCATCTGTCGATGATTACTCTGGTTGGTGGCATAGCCAGCTGCACTTTATTGCCTTACGCTTTGTACCGTCTGGCAACAGGTAGTTATTTGGTCGCTCTGGTGGATCTGTTGATGATTACTGTCAGCACAGTCTCTGTCTGGATGGCCTGGCGTACCGGTGACACTGAAAAACCCGGCTTTCTGATGGCCGTGGTGTTTTGTTTTGGCGCTGTTTTAGTTTGTTTGAAGCTAGGGCAAGACGTGCTGTTCTGGATTTATCCTTTGATGGTGTTTATCTTCTTTTTAGTAGCGCCAATCAAAGCTTTATTGCTGTTATTATTGATGGTCAGCGCTATTGTATCGCTGCACTTTGCCGAGCAATCCAGCATTTTCAACAACAGTTTTCAGTTGCTGGCCTTTATCACAACTACAGTGATTACCAGTATTTTTGCTTACATATTTGCCTACCGTACCCACCTGCAGCGACAAGAGTTGAGGCATTTAGCCACCACAGATCCTTTGACAGGTGCAGCAACCCGCCATTCATTAACGGATGAACTCACAGAAGCAATTCAGCAGTATCAGCAAAAAAACATACTCAGTGGTTTAATGCTACTGGATTTAGATCATTTTAAGCGCATTAATGATAACTTTGGCCATCAGTCCGGCGATCAAATTTTGAGTCAACTAGTACCTTTGTTAAAACAAATGATCCGCCAACAGGATTCAGTGTTTCGTTATGGCGGGGAAGAGTTTGTACTGCTGATTAAAGAAATACAGCTGGCTGATTTGCATCGTTTAGCAGAAAAAATTCGTCACGCCGTCTGGCATCAGCTCACTTTACCGGACGGTTCAGCCCTGACCACATCAATAGGTCTGGCGACAGTCCAACATGCGACAGATTGGGAAAGTTGGCTGCAAAATGCCGATGTGGCTTTGTATCAGGCTAAACATCAAGGCCGTAATCAGGTGGTGATTGCCACATCCCCTGCTGAACAAGCCATAACAGCATCTTAGACTTAAGTCGAAGCGCCAATAGCCAAACAATACTTTAAGCTGGTTATCTTCATTCAGTGCAGGTGTTTTTTATGTTGTCTTTTATTATCAGCCGTTTTTTCGCAATTCAAATCCTGGTGCTATTGGCTTTAGCTCTGGCGAATTACTTTTCAGCCATCAAATTGGGCTTTATTCAGGATGTTTTATTGTTACCTGCTCTTACTCTTTTTCTGGTGTATCAATACTGCAAAAAGCAAAATGCTTTTTTAACAAACGAACAAAGCCAAAAGGTTGTTTACGCTTTGATTTTAAGTGATGCGCTGATCCAGGCTGTACTGACGTTTAGTAGCCCTCAAGGCATTATTGCCGCACAGCACTTTACCAATGCGGCTTTAACTTATGCCGCTGTGATGGTGTTTCATAGCCTGATGATTTATTTTGCCGTGGGGTACAGTAAAACCTTGTTTGAAAAACGTCAGGCTTTGAACTGAACACTAAAATACCCTGTGACTACAAAGCTGGCGCTCACATGGAATTCCATCCCTGTCACCGTCAATCAACACATTAGGACATTGCTCTAAATAAAATTCGGCCTCTTCACAGGAACTCATTTCAGAACAGTGTTGCTTGCCTTCGCACTGAAATTGCAACCCCTGCTGAGCTTGTACAGGCGGCCATACCGGGTTTTCCAATACACTGGTGTTAGTTTGCTGGTGATCTGCCTCAACCAGCTCTGTAGCTACCAAAGCATTTGCACTAAATAGCAACCAGGATTGATAACCCAGCCACGCCACAATAGACAGGCCCACAGCCCCCGACAACAATTGTTGAAATAACAAAGACGACAATGCCGGTTTTTTCAACTCTGGTGCCGGTGCAAAATGCTGACCTGCTTTGTACGCTGATACAGCTTTGGGTTGGCCCTGGGGGTCGACTTCAATCTGAAAAAAAATGCTGTCGCCATCTTGCAGCTTCTCAGGTTTCTTGCGAAAACCACTGCTGCTGATACGAATATCTGGCCCGGCTTTATCCCGCTGAATAAAACCTTTGCCTTGGGTGGGGTTCCAGTCTTTTAACTTTCCCTGATGTAACATCTCAACGTCCTGTTGTATCTATTTTAAAAACACCTTATTTAACCTAAATCATATTTGTTTTACAAGCATAAAAAAAGCCGCCTTTGTCAAAGCGGCTTCCATTAAACAGAGTGAACTGTTAGTTACGGATCAGATAGTCAAAAGCACCTAAAGCTGCTGTTGCTCCACTGCCCATCGCGATAATAATTTGCTTGAACGGTGTGTTAGTAGCGTCACCTGCAGCAAACACGCCTTTTAATGACGTTTGGCCGTGGCTGTCGACAATGATTTCACCACGTGGCGTTAACTCCACAGCACCACGCAACCACTCGGTATTTGGCACTAAACCAATTTGTACAAAGATACCGGCCAGTTCCACAGTTTTGCTTTCGCCGTTGGTGCGGTCTGTGTACTGTAAGCCAACAACGCGTTGACCATCACCCAGCACTTCTGTTGTTTGTGCCTGAGTGATAATAGTGATGTTGCCCATAGACTGCGCTTTTTTGATAAGCACTGCGTCTGCACGCAATGTGCTGTCAAATTCCAGTACTGTGACATGCTGCACTATGCCAGCTAAGTCGATAGCAGCTTCAATACCAGAGTTACCACCACCAATCACCGCAACTTTTTTGCCTTTAAATAAAGGACCATCACAGTGTGGACAGTAGGCTACACCTTTGCCACGGTATTCTTTCTCACCAGGCACGTTCATCTCTCTCCAGCGCGCGCCAGGAGATAAAACTATGCTTTTACTTTTCAGCACTGCGCCGTTTTCAAGCGTGATTTCAAACAAGTCGTTTTTGCCCAGTTTTACGGCTTTTTGGCTGTTCATAATGTCCACTTCGTACTGACGAACGTGAGACTCTAAGTTAGCCACCAGTTTTGGACCTTCAGTTTCTTTCACTGAAATGAAGTTCTCAATACCTACAGTGTCTGCCACCTGACCACCAAAACGCTCAGCCACAATACCAGTGTTCAGACCTTTACGGGCTGCATAAATAGCAGCTGCAGAACCAGCTGGACCACCACCGACGATCAACATGTCGAACGTGTCTTTGGTTTTCAGCGCTTCAGCCTGACGTTTGGCTGCATTGCTGTCTACTTTGTTCAGAATATTGGTCAGGGTAATAGCGCCCTGAGAGAACTGCTGGCCATTTAAATACACTGTTGGCACAGCCATGATGTTACGTTTGCTGACTTCATCTGGGAACACAGCACCGTCAATCATGGTGGTTTTAATATTTGGATTCACTGCTGCCATTAAATTCAGCGCCTGCACTACTTCAGGACAGGTCTGACAGCTTAACGATACAAAAACTTCAAAGTTAAATTCACCCTGCAGTGCAGCAATTTGCTCCAGCACAGCAGCTTCTTCTTTAATGGTGTGGCCACCTGAATGCAACAAAGCCAACACCAGAGAGGTAAACTCGTGGCCCATAGGCACACCAGCAAAACGAATTTGAGTATTTTTAGCAGTAGAGCGCACCAGCATAGATGGCTTTAATACTGTTGTGTCTGTCTCATCTTTTAAATGGATCAGCGAACTTAAACCGGCGATATCTTCGGCCAAATTTTTTAACTCGGCTGCTTTATCGCTGCCGTCTAACGCAACTACCAGCTCCACCGGGCTTTTCAGGTTTTGCAAATAGGTTTTTAATTGGTTCTTCAAATTGGTATCTAACATATTTGGCCCCTTTCTTATAGCCACAGTTACAGCCACCTTCAGGTGGATTGCCACTGTCCTTTTGGACAAAGCTTCGCCGTACCAGTAAATTCTGGTGAGCAAAACTCACAAATTTATTTGGAATAGGGGCTGAGAACTCAGCCCCTGCAGTCTTAATCAGACTTAGATTTTACCAACCAGGTCTAAAGATGGAGCTAAAGTCGCTTCACCTGGAGTCCATTTAGCTGGACATACTTCACCGTCGTGGTTTGCTACGTATTGTGCAGCCTGAACTTTACGGAACAGTTCTGCAGCGCTACGGCCGATACCTAAGTCGTGAATTTCAGCAACTTTGATTTCGCCTTGTGGGTTGATTACGAAAGTACCACGTAAAGCTAAACCTTCTTCCTCGATCATCACACCGAAGTTACGAGTGATAGTACCAGTTGGGTCACCGATCATTGGGTAGTTGATTTTCTTGATAGTTTCAGAAGCATCGTGCCACGCTTTGTGAGTGAAATGCGTGTCAGTAGATACTGAGTAAACTTCAACGCCGATTTCCTGGAACTTAGGATAGAAATCAGCCAGGTCGCCTAATTCAGTTGGGCAAACGAAAGTGAAGTCAGCTGGGTAGAACACTACTACTGACCATTTGCCGGCCAGATCCTGTTCAGTCACTGGAACAAATTTACCGTGATGGAAGGCAGTCGCTTTAAATGGCTTGATGGTGCTGTTGATAATTGAAGACATTGTCTTACTCCATGTTGGTTGGTTACTAAAAATGAACTCGCTTCGATAGGACAGAGAATAGCTGTTCCGAACGATTTGAGATAACGAATTAAATCTATAAAGTTAATCTGTTTTTGTGATTGAAAAACTGAGAAGCTTATCTGTTTTTCCACTTTATTCTACAGTGCCACTATGACAACACTACAAACACACAGTTCTGAACTACATTCTGTCTTTGCTAACGAATAGCACAAAAAGTGCAAAGAATGACACAGAATGACTATGCTCAATAAGGCAGTTCTGAAATGGGGGCATAAATTGAAACTTCAAGCAGCTAAAGCCCTGACCTCTTGTGTTTTTTTAATACTGGCGACTACAGTGGTGGCAGATAATCCGCCTGTGTATCGTTATCAGCAAGCGAACGGCGTGACCGCTTTTTCCGACAGAGCGCCAAAAAACCGGCCTTATCAGCTGGTTCGCTTTGATTGTTTTGCCTGTGATCTGAAAAGCACTGTGAATTGGCACAATACGCCATTGTTTTTACAGAAGTATCAGCAGGAAATAACAGCTGCGGCATTAGATCATCAATTAGACCCTGCTCTGATCCGGGCTGTGATCCATGCAGAATCCGCTTTTAATCCCAAAGCACTATCTAAAAGTGGCGCAGCCGGATTAATGCAACTGATGCCAGACACAGCAACTGAAGTGGGAGTAAAAAACGTCTGGCATCAACAACAGAATATTCAGGGGGGAGCTTTTTATCTCTCTTCTTTACTGAAACGCTATAAAGGCAATATAAAACTGGCGATGGCGGCTTATAACGCTGGCCCAGGCACTGTAGATAAACATCAGGGAATCCCACCTTACGCTGAAACTCAGACCTATGTGGAGCGTGTTCAGTTATTATTTTCACGTTATCAAAAAGCGGGTTCCAGTTCCTGACACATTTAAAGCTAAAGAGTAACAATTTATAAGATCCTGTTTTTAAAACATTTTCATGCCAGTCATTGCTTTGCAATTCCTCTATACAACAGGCAGACTTACTGCAGTATTAAGGAGCTGTTATGAAAACATTGATTGCTGTCTGTATTCCTACATTGTTACTCAGTGCCTGTGTGATCCACGTAGGCCATAGTTCTGCCGCTGAGGCTCTAAAACACGAGCAACGTCAGTTGCAGTTAAGCGCTGCAGGTTTGAGCGAATTAACCGCCGAAACTGAAGCCGGTGATCTGAAAATTATCGGCGTCAAAGGTGCCAGTCAAATTGAAGTGATTGCAGATCTGTATTCCAGCGAAGACAGACCTTTTACTTTATCACTGGAAAAACAAGGCAATGCAGCAGTACTGAAGGCTGTAGGTGGCTCTTGTATTGGTGTTTGCTCAGGCCCATCTGGCTATGCAGACCTTCTCGTCAAAGTGCCGGCTGAATTGGCTTTGACTCTGGAGGACGGATCAGGCGATATCAATATTGAAGGTTTAAGTTCTGATCTGGTAATTAACGATGGCTCGGGCAATTTAACAGTGCAAGGTGGTCGTCATCTGGCGCTGGAAGATGGATCAGGCAATGCCAGTCTGACCCGGCTCAGTGGCAATCTGACGATAGAAGATGGTTCAGGCGATTTGTTTGTTCAACAGGTTGCAGGTACAGTGCTGGTGGAAGATGGTTCCGGTGACATAGATATTCAGCAAGTCAAAGGCATGGTCAGCATCAGCGATGGCTCAGGTGATATCCGTGTGCAACAAGCCGGTGGTTTTACTTTACTGGACGATGGGTCTGGTGAGCTGAAAATTGACCAGATCAATGGCCCTGTTAGCTTAAATAAAGACTAAAACCTACAAGGCCATTACTAAACTAGTTTTGGCCTTTATCTACCGCAGCGGCGCGCAGTTGCCGCAATTGTTTATCATGTAAGCCTTTGAGGGTAAACCAGCCAATCAAAGCACCGCTTAAGGCCCAGGCCATATCCGACTGGGTATCCCAGACATAACCCTGAGTCCCTAAAAATGCTTCAGCATCTTCACCTGTAGCTAAGGCCACCCACCACTCTATCAGCTCGTAAAAAGCACTGAAGGCTAAGCAAAAACAGACACTGAAAAAGCATTGCCAGCTTTGGCCAAAAATTAAACCTTTACGCAAAATCAGCTCGCGACAAATGATCACCGGAATAAAGCCTTGAGCCAAATGCCCTACTTTGTCGTAATTATTGCGCTCACCACCAGTCCAATCACGGATCCAATCAAATAATGGCACTTCAGCATAAGTATAATGGCCGCCGATCATCAAAATCACAGAGTGCAGCAAAATCAAACAGTACAGCAAAGGCGTTAGCGGAAAACGGCTTTTAGTCACAGCCAGCACAGCTAAACCAATCAACGCAGGTAACACTTCCAGAAACCAGGTAAATTGATCTTTTGGCTCAATACCAGACCAGATCAGTACGACAAAAAATACCGCCAACCACAACCCTTGTTTCATCCTGAGCTCACCTTTCCTGAATCGTTAGGGATATCAAACCAATAAAGCAGAAAAATTACAAGGCCAGACTAACGAAGTGCACGGCAGAACTCAAATAACCGTCCATCCCTGCAACTCACCGCTTATCACTTTTTTTAAAACAACAGCCACCAGTTGCAGCACACTGACATCAATACGTAAAATGAGAATCTGATGATGGAAAGTAATAAACAACGCTTCAGTGGATTTTTGCTGAGTTTTATATGCCTGAGTTTAATTCTGGCGGCAGGTCCATATTTGACGCTAAAAACAGCTCCAGCTCTGGGCACTTTCCTGACATTACTGCCCTGAGCATTCAGTTGCCTTCGTAAACGCATATCAGAGGCAGAGCCAAGGCTCTGCTTCGTTTTATTGCTGCTGACGATACCATTCGCCCAAAATCAGGCTGGCAGCCACGCTGACATTTAAGGATTCCACTTTGCCTGTGCCAGGAATTTGTAAGGCGATGTCTGCAGACTTAGCCACAGACTGAGAGACACCAAACATTTCCTCACCAAAGACGATCACCACTTTAGCAGGCAACTGGCTGCTGTAGAGTGATACGCCACCATGGCTTGACGTAGTCACCAGGGTGTAACCCGCTTGTTTACACAGCTGCAATGCCAGAGGCAGGTTGTCACAACTTAACCCCTCAACAAACTCAACGCCGCCTTCAGCTGTGCGGGCTGCAGCGCCATGTGCCAGTAAATCCGGGTCTTTCATCACAATGCCGCTAATGCCAAAGTGAGCGCAGCTGCGGGCTATAGCGCCTAAATTATGCGGATTACCGACACCATCTAATGCCAGCAAACAATCCTGTTTTTTACGGCCGTTTTGGGTTAAATAACTGGCCAGAGATAACACTGCCTTACGTTTCACCAACAGCACCACACCACCGTGATGCTGACTACCTGCTACTTTTTCAAGTTCGCCTTCAGACACCACATGGTAGGCTTTTTTATTGGCCGCCAGATATTTCATTACATCCGCAAACTTTGGTGCCATTTGCTCGCTTAAATACAAACGCACCAGGGCTTCAGGGCGCTGCAAAAAAGCCACACGGCAGGCATTTTCACCATAAATTTTGGCTTCTTCCTGCCGGTTTTGTTTTAACACTTTGGCAGACACAGCTTTAGGCGTAGTAGTTTTTGCTTCAGATGTTTTGGCCGATACTGCTTTTGCCTTAGTCCATGGTTTTTGTAGCTCTGATCCAGGCTGTGTTTTTTTATGCTGTGGTGCTGAGGTTTTGCGATTCAAGGGAGATCCTGTGCTTGCGGTGTCGCTGATGGGATAGATTTTAACACTGCAAAGCGCAGAAGCCCAAACAACTTCTGACTTGAGGCGGCATACAGAACACTTGCCTTTCTGCTCTGGCGCAGTATGCTTGCGCTTTTAGTGCGCCATCGACGCGAAAACTATCCAAAAACTATTCAAAGAGTGGGCTTATGCTGAGTTATCGTCATAGTTATCATGCAGGCAATCACGCCGATGTGATTAAACATCTGGTGCAGATTTGTATCCTGAACTACTTAAAACGCAAAGATAAGCCTTTTTGCTATCACGATACGCATGCCGGTGCCGGTTTATACAGCCTGCATAGCGAACAAGCGCAAAAAACTGCCGAATACCAAACCGGCATAGGCAAACTCTGGAACTATCAGGGCGGCAATGCTGATATTAAAGCTTATGTCGATACCATCAAGCTGGTAAACGACAGCGACGATTTAGCCTTTTATCCGGGTTCACCAAAAATTGCCGATTTGTTATGTCGTGCTACAGATACTATTCAAGCCACCGAATTGCACCCAAGCGATCATCCTATTCTGGCCAGTCAGTTTCAGCGTCGCCGCCACAGCCGTATTGAAAAAATGGACGCCTGGGCCGGCATCCGCGCTATGTTGCCTCCGCTGGCTAAGCGCGGCTTAGTGCTGATTGACCCGCCTTATGAATTAAAAACCGAGTATCAGGATCTGATCAAAGGCTTAGAACAGGCGGTACAGCGTTTTCCACAAGGCACTTACGCCATCTGGTATCCGGTGATCGAACGTCAGGCAGTCGAAAGCTTTATTGATGCCATTGTCGATACACAAATTCGTAATCAGCTGCGTATAGAATATTGCCCACAGCCAGACGCTGAAGGTTTTGGTATGACAGGCAGCGGCATGCTGGTGATGAACCCGCCTTTTACGCTGAAACAAGATATGGAAAGCTGCTTAAAGGAGCTGGCACCATTACTTTCACAAAGCCCGCTCGCCCACTGGCAAGTCACTCAACTCGTGGATGAATAAGGAAATACTTTATGCGTAATCTGGTTTTAGCTTTGGCGCTGTTTTGTAGCCCAGTCTTTGCTTTTGGTGAATTAGGCCACCAGATGGTCTGTTCCATGGCTTATCAGTTATTAAGCCCGGTCAGCCAGCAAAAAGTGCAGCAACTGATGCAGTTGCACGAACAAAAAGATTTTACTAAGGCCTGTTCCTGGCCGGATCAGGTGCGTTCTTTACCGGAATATCAGCACACCAAAGTCTGGCATTACGTGAATATTCAGCGTTCTGACACTAAGTTGACCATGCAGCACTGCCCGGCCGAGGGTTGTGTCTTGTCGGCTATTGAGCAAGAGCGAAAAAAACTAACGCCATTTGCGCCATCAAAAACCCAGTTAGAAGCCTTGTTGTTTGTAGGACACTTTGTAGGTGATTTGCATCAGCCGTTGCATGCGGGTTATGCCGATGATTTAGGTGGCAACAGAACTGCGGTGTATTTTGCGGGTGAGCCGTCGAATTTGCATGGCGTCTGGGACAGTCGTATTCTGGAAGCCGCCTCTTATCAGGATGATGCGAAGCAGCAGGCTTTGTATCAGGCGTTAAAAACAAAACAACAGCAGTGGCAAAGCGTCAGTGTACTGGATTGGGCCAACGAGTCAGTGTTGTTAGTCAAACTGATTTATCAGGGATATAAACCTGGCATGTTAATCGACGAGCGTTACCAGCAACAGCATCTGCCAGAGCTGGAGCAACGACTGCAACAAGCTGCGGTGCGTTTGGCTTTAGTGCTGGAGCAAAGCTTTAATTCAACCGACGCCGGCTAATATCAGCGGCGGTTAAACTCTTCTAATACAAAGGTTTTGAACTTGCTTAGCTTTAGCTGGCTCAGCAAGTTTGCCAACTGCTCCTGATGTTTTAAATAGCCAGGTTCTGCCAGATAAGCCTTGTAGTACATTTGAGCTGCCGGGCGTAATTCTCCCTCTTTTTCATGCCGCAAACCCAGTTGAGCATACACCTGGCCTCTGTCAGCCACAGCATAGATCAAGTGAAATGCCTGCTGAAGTAAACTACTGGCGTAGACTCTGTGCATGCTATGCGGCAGCATATTTAAGGCTTTGTTGCCTAAGTACATTAAGTCAAAAGCTGCATTCATTTTACCCAGGCTGGCCATTAAAGTAGCGCCCTGACATAAGCTTGAAACTGACATCTGCATAGAGGCTAAATGTTGTTTTTGTTTTTCTAAAAATGCCACCGCAGCATCATTACCTTCAACCTGACAGACTAAACTGCCCTGCAACCAGATAATATCGGTCGCAAACTGACTGGCTTCTTTATCTGTGATTAACTGCCGAAAGTTGTGTTGCAACATTGCCTGATAGTGCGCGATACGCTGCTCTGCCGCAGGCTGCGCCATGACAAACAGCAACAACTTACACAAACTCACCGTCAATACACAAAACTGATGGCCACTGCCTGCCAAACGCCTTTTGCGCTCTATCAGTTCAATCGCTTGTTCTGCTTTGTCCGACATCATCATCACCAGTTGTACTAACTGAGTAATATGGGTCGACATGCCTGCTGCTGGTAATTTAACCGCCACATGAAGGGCTGCAGCGTAGTCTTCATTTTCCAGCGCCAGATAAATTTGCCAGACTTCTTTTCGTTCCTGATAACGCTGGACTTCTTCACTGTCATTGACTAAAAAACTGTGACAAGACTGCAAATCACCTTGTTCGTAATCCAGCAGGAATTGTAACCACAAAGCCCAGCTTTGTTGTTTGGCGCAGGCTGATTTTATTAACGCAGAGGCCGCATCGCAAACTCCGAGCTCCAGCAGCATTTGCACCTTTAGCTGCAATACAGCAACAGGAGTATCAGCACCGGCTTTTTGTTGCAGTTCACCAATCAGCTTAAAGGCATCAACATAGCGGCGCTTATGCACCAGCGGCAGGATCTGATCCATAAATGCTTTTAACCGGACATGCAGTTTGAGCTGCTCATCCATATGGAATTTGTTGCAGGGACGGTCGAGAAAATCAACCTGATGAAATGGATAATCCACAGCATACTTCTGCCGCTCTGTGGCTGCAGACAACACCACCAAGCGACATAAAGGACTCACAATACCTTTGTGGAGCAACAACTCAATCAGGTCGGCTCCCACCAAAGAGGGTTCCGCATCATAATCAAGAAAAATCACATCGTAAGGTGCTGTACCTTCGCTACTCAACAAAACCTGAGCGTTGCGGCTAAGCTCCACCTTTTTGATGCCAAGACCAGTCAGAATTTGTTTTAACTGATGCCCAGACGCTGGATCTGACTCAATAACTAACACATTGAGATCAAATAACTTACTAAAATCAAATCGGGTAAGACTCAAACCTTTGCCTCGTTTTTCTCAGATCGATGACCGGCCACTGACACCTCTTTAGTGTAGGCGGAAGATGGCCAGTCGCAAAAGAAAAATTTAGAAAAAACGATACAAAATCCAAGACTTGGCTGATTTTTTAAGCCAATTTAGTCCTGCCCACGCCAGCGGGCATGACATAAAGTTTCAAACTTTTCTTTGCTCAGTAAAATTCTGGCAAGCACTATCTCAGCAACACCATTAATATCGGCCAATCCAATGTGGGCTTCGACATGCAGTTCAGGGTCAAGGTCCATGGCAATCATATCGACCCAATCGTCTGTCGCTGCAACTAAGTCTACATAGGCAGATGCAGCTGCATGCTGTTGATACAACGCATAATCTTCAGCAGACAAGTTCTCTTCTGCTAACTCTTCAAAAATTGCAAAAGCGTGATCGCACAACTCATCCAAAGTCCAGAGTTCAATTTCTGAGCCAGACATTCTTTTCTCCACACAGATAAACCAAAGGCGGCAGTATACCAACTGCATTCTTAGTCTGCCCAGCCAAAGCAAGGCAAACACGAATATTTACTGGTATCCACAGCAACGGATCGGTAGCATAGCGGCTCTTTTTAGTCAGCTGTAAGTGGGCATGATGAAACAACGTTTAGGTTTAATTAGTGTATTAGTAGCTGACTATGATGAGGCGATCGAATTTTACACGCAAAAGCTTGGCTTTGAGCTGGTTGAAGACAGCCCACAAGGTGAAAAAAGATGGGTGGTGGTGCGGCCTGCAGGCGCAACTGAAACCGCTATCTTGCTGGCCAAAGCCAGTAACGAACAGCAAAAACAACAGATAGGCAATCAATGTGGCGGCCGGGTTTTTCTGTTTTTAAATACCGACGATTTCTGGCGTGATCACGACCGGATGCAACAACAAGGCGTGAAATTCCTCGAAACACCACGTGAAGAAACCTATGCTACTGTGGCTGTATTTGAAGACTTGTACGGCACCCGCTGGGACTTGCTGCAACTGAATTAAACCGGAGATTTTTGTATGTACCGTTGCCCGCTTTGCCAACAAAGTCTGACTCAACACCACAACAGCTTTGTTTGTGCTGCAAACCATAGCTTTGATCTCGCCAAAGAGGGTTATTTGCATTTATTGCCTGTACAGCAAAAAAACTCCAAAGTGCCGGGCGATTCGCCACTGATGATGCAAAGCCGCCGCGACTTTTTAAACGCTGGCTACTACCAGCCTTTATCCGATGCCGTAAATCACTACTTCGCAGCTGTATTGCCACACCAGCCAGTGGTGCTCGACCTTGGCTGCGGTGAAGGCTATTACAGCAACAGATTAACGCAGGCTTTAGCGGACAAAGAACTCAAACTGTACGGCCTTGATATTGCTAAAACTGCCATCAAAAAAGCCGCCAAAAGCTACCCAGCTATCCAATTTTGTGTCGCCAGTGCCTGGCATCTGCCTTTTGCCGATCAGAGCTTTGATGCCGCATTAAAACTTTGTGCGCCTTGTGAGCCACAAGAATTAGCACGGGTATTAAAAACAGAAGGCCTGCTGCTGACAGTGACACCTGCACCGGACCATTTAGTGGAAATAAAACAACAGGTATACAGTTCTGTGCGCCTGCATAGCGATCAAATCGAAACTATTTCGGGTTTTGAACATCAACAGCGCCAGGAACTCAAACTAAAGCTGACCGATTTACCAGCTGATATGGTGTTAAACCTGTTGGAAATGACACCTTTAGCCTGGAAGTTTAAACCGGAACAAAAGCAGCTTTTTGCTGCAGGTTCGCCGCAAATCAGCCTGAATTTTTACTTAGATTTGTATCGGAAAAATCGCTCAATGTAAAAACGACGTAGCCAGATTGCTATTGATGTACTGATCTGCAACTTGTTTGAACGTACGGCAGATATAGGTTCTCTAGCTACAGAATGCCAAATTTGCAGCCTTTTAGCACAACCTTGTGTTGAGGCTGTCGATGCGATGCAACAGCATTTCGCCAACTATGTCCGCTATTATTCGCTGTATCAGGATCTGGTGTTAGTTGGCCCTGACAGTCAAATATTGTTAAGGCTTGACCAGTTGCAGACGCAAAAATACAGCCACACTGCTTTACTGCTGCATTACCTGCAACAGCCCCAACAATTTAGCGAAAACTCCCGTTATTCCGACCTGCAAGCACAACAAAAACAAAGCCTGATTTATGCTCGGGCCGTGCTGTCAGTTCAGGGGATTGCATTGGGAGTGTTGAGTCTTTGCTTTAAGCTTGATGATTAAATAACTAACTTTTTCATAAACTTACCACCTGAACGCAGCAAAAACATTCAGTTCTGAGCCAGATCATTTAACACCCCAGCTCAGCTGGGTTAATCAAATAAAACGATAGAGGCGATTCAGTTAAAGCGTTATCTTTCTGCTGCATCCATCCTTATGCTAAGCATAAATCAACACAAGATGGATGCAGCAATGACCTCAGATTTCACTACATCAACTGATGCTCCAACTTTTGATCGCCTATTATGTATCGGAAAAACTGGCACCACCTGACACTGAACCAAAGCCTGAAGCCATAGTCCATACTTTCAGGATTGCTGTTTCTCGTTACCATGAGATGAAGCTGCAGTTGTTTACCGTAAAGAGTTCTAGCGCAAGCGGTTTTATTCATCTCCCTGAACCGCTGTTTTTTGCCCGGCAACCCAGCCGGGCTTTTTTATGTACAGGAGGTACGGTATGTCGACACTGCAGGAGCATTGTGCCGACGATGTACAGGAGGTACGGTATGTCGACACTGCAGGAGCATTGTGTCGACGATGTACAGGAGGTACGGTATGTCGACACTGCAGGAGTATCAATTCTGAATAGTGGTGACTCTGTTCCATAAATTCTGATTTTTACTGTAGGAGAAATACTCATCAGGAAACCAGCATTTAGGAATCAAGTCCATGTTCTTGCGTTCTTCAAAATTGGATACCAGCTTACTTAAAATTTCCAATAGCCGCTCTTCGCTCATTTTTTCCAGCTTCTTACGTGCTGTTGGGAAATAAAGGTTGTTGTCTACGCTAACCACCACATTGGTACCGTTGTTACTGAAAGTCATACTACGGGTCACCACCCGGCATATCGGCATATCAGCGGCAGGCGGATACAAAGAAACCACCAAGGCATATTCGTATCTGTCCAAATCACGTTTATCAGAGTCTTTTGGAATATAAGTCACGCCATAGCCCTGTGGGAACAAGCCGGTAATTTTAATCAGCGCATCCACTGCAGCTTTATGGTAATAACCTCTCTCTACGCCGCTTTGCAGCACCAATGCTGCTTTAGGCAAAGACTCATAGCTGTGGTTCAATTTGGTAGACAATACAACTGACGTATAAATCTGCGGAATTTTCAGCAAGTTACCTACGCCACTTTCTGGTTTAATGGCATTTTTAAGCAAGGTATAGACAAAATTCAGTTTGTCCTGCTCATTTTGATTAAACAGCTCCCGCTCTTTTTTTGAATTTCCTACATAGCGATCGCAGGCCAAACCTTTGGTGACGTAATTTAGCGTTTCCTGATAATTTATTTTCAAAAGTGCAACGCGGTTTTCATCATCAAGAACCCTAAATTCATCCAGATCGCCATCTGAGCCTTTGAGAATAGCCAAAGCATCCGGATGATAAGTACCTATATCCTGCAATATCGCAGCCATCAACAGCGGTAGCTGTACATCGTCACGAAAAGGAGCATAGTCAGCTTTATAGGCAGCCTCCGGGTTATCCAGCATTTCTTTGGCTGCACGCATCTTCGCTTGCACATAATTATTACTCAGCTCGTTATCCAGCAATAAACGGTCCAGCAAACGCAAACTTAAAATGCCTTTATACAGATGCTTAAACTTCTGATTCACCGAAGCTACATATCTGCCATTACTGGGAGCCAGCAATTGAATGGTTCCCAAAAACTTCGAAGACATTTGCACTGTCTCCTCAAAGTTTTCCCCTTCAGTTAACTGCAGTACTGACAGGCACAAAGCTTTTAATGATCGATAACGCTCAACTCGACTGTCATCGAGCATGCGCACATAGAGTTTTAGTGCGGATTGGGCTTCAGCCAATTGCTTTTGCTCAGCAGAAGATAAACCTGACTTATTTTCCAACCTGCGTACTTGTAATTGCAACTGCTGAAGTTTTTCATCCTGCTGTTTTGCATGACGAAAATAATCTGTAGCTACTTCATACACAGAATCATTCAGTGCAGTAGAATCGTGGATTTTGCTCAGGATAGTTTTTACGGTTTTACTATACGAAGACTGACTTATGATTCCCATCGACATATCGGGCATTTATCCTTTTCAGCGGGCCACTTAGTTTGCACCAGAGAAGTATATACCAATATAGCAGTCCTTTGCTTAGTCCGGATTTACTCTGCCAGCAGTGGAGCTTGCCACTCAAGGTCCGAGCCCATCTCCATATCCCATTCATCCTGCATTTGAGCGGCAATACGTTTCTTATTCTGCGGTTTTACCGCCAGTAAGTTTGACCAGAAATAGGTTGATAAATCACCAACCAGATTGGTTTCAGCATTAATAAGTACCACCAGCCCTACTCCTTTTTCTTTGGAATACGCCATTTCCGTGCGGTAACCTTTCACCCAACCACCGTGGTAATAGACTTCATGGCCACCAAAATTAAATATACGCAGACCCAAGCCATAATGCGAAGTGGTGACATACTGGCCCCAAGTACGACCACCTAAATCATCGGCCACTTTCACTCTTTTACTCCGAACATCCTGCAACATGGCTGGAGTTAATACAGCTGGATAATGGCCTAACTGGGCTATCAGCCATTGACTCATATCCATCACACTGGCATTGACACCAGCTGCGGGACTAACCCGGTAATAACTTGGATTCACTTTCGTTTCAGCCCAGCCTCTTTTTACTCTGACATGAGGCATAGCCCGGTTCTTAGAGGCTAAGAATGCTGAATACCCGACCGAAGCTGTTGGCATTTTCAAAGGCTTAAACAGTTTTTGTTCCATCAGGCTTTCGAAGCTGCTGCCCGTGGTTTTTTCCATCACAGGCCGAATAAGGCTGAACAACACGTTTTGATAGCCATAACATTTGCCCGGAGCACAACGAGGGTTTAAATAACGAAACTTAGGTAAAATCTGGGCGGGAGTCTGATTGGCTTCAATTAAATCATCATAAGTATTAGGCACCAGGCCAGCACTTTGTGACAACAAGTGCTCCACTCTTAACGCACCTGTATGTCGCGGACTTTTAAAAGAAAAGGCAGGCACATAACGGGTAACGGGATCATCCCACTGAAAACGTCCCTGATGCACTAGTACAGAAGACAATTGACCAGTAAAGGTTTTAGAAACAGAGGCCAGCCGGAACACAGTGTAGGCATCGATGTTCGATTTAGAGCCCACAGAGCGTACCCCATAAGCACCAACTTTCACGACTTTGTTATCTTTGACGATAGCGTAGGCTGCACCTGGAATATTGTTCTTTTTTAAGGTTTGGCGAAAATGCCAGTCAAAATTGGTGGCCAGTTTATCAACATCAGCCGCCAGCAACTGGGGGGAAAGGACGAAGAAGGCGCCCACCAGTAATTGGATTAATTTCAATGTATCAGTCCTCTGACAAAGGGGTTGCCTTTGTTTTTGTGCCGGTATCGGCATGTAAATTATGATAAGTCGTTAACATCGACGGTATCAGCTGTGTAATCAAATGTTCCTTGTGCCCTGCACTGACCTGCTGTAACGACCATTCTCCGGCCAAATAAGGCTCTAAAACTGGCCCCACTACATAACACCAGGCATCCAGCCATACGCCTTCAGACTGTACCCTGACCTGTTGACGTAGATATAAACCAGAATCCAGCTCTTCAAAAAAATCCAGTAGGGCAAGTTCATCTGGCAGAACCCCCAACAGCACTTGTCCATGTTGTAAATGCCCGGGGCAATGAGCTAAGGCAGGTATTGGGGTATCAGCAGAGTACTGCTGTAAGCCGTAACGTTTGTGATCGGACAGACTGGCCTGTTGCATCACATAATGTTTGCCGGTAATGGCATAAACCACTTCAGGCAACATCAACAAACCATAAACAAAAACTGCATCACCATCAGGTTTCATACCGCTTTTCCATCCAACTGTCTCAAAGTTAAAAACAGACGTAAGTCGAACTCCAATTGATGATACTGGGGTTCCATGTGCTGACACAATTGATAAAAAGCTTTGTTGTGATCTTTTTCGCGCAAGTGCGCTAATTCATGCACCACAACCATCTTTAACAAAGGAAAAGGCAGCTGCTTAAATAAAGCAGAAATTCGGATTTCGTGTTTTGCTTTCAGTTTTCCGCCTTGTACACGGCTGACAAAACTGTGTAAACCCAAGCTGTTATCCAGATGAATTTTGCCATCAAAACAGACCTTACTGACCGGAGCACTGGATTTGATAAAACGTTGTTTCAGCTCCTGAGTTAACTGATACAGACTTTTATCATTCTGAATATCGTGCTGTACGTCGGGATAACGTGTTGCCAGTACTTCGGCAAGACGACCCTGAGCAATCAACGACTGCACCTGTGTCCGCACGGCTTCGGGATAAGAGGTCAAAAAAGTTAAAACAGGTTCCACTCAGCATCATCCAGAACAAAAACGATGCGTAGTGTAAAAAATAAAAGCGCTGAGGTGAACCTTTCTTTTTAGCCGCGGCACTGTAAAGGCTGTTGACCTGAAATAATAGCCAGTATTTGGCCCTGCTGACCTGTTTTGAGTTCAACCCACTGCCCTGCCCGCCATGGTTTGTCTTGCTGCAGCTCCAAGGCTAACTGCTGATCAATTTTTACCAATAACTGCTCACAGACTTCAATCTGCCATTCCTGCCCGCTAAAGCGCAGTTGCCCAATCAGGCTATTACTTTGATCCAGTTGCTGGCGCGCTTGCTGATACTGCTGATAACGTTGCTGGTAAGCCGTTTGATCTGTCAGGCTGCTATTTTTGGCCAGGCTATGCAGCTGTACCTGATGGTAAGTAGCATCTGACTGCAGCACAATTTGGTAGTACTGCGGCTGCCACCAGAGTTGTTGTGCCAACCATATCAGCGCAACGCAGGCGGCTAACCCTTGCATTGCAGGCCATAAGGATTTCCAGCTCAAGGTTTTTGGTTGTGGCTTTAACTCTAATAGCTGCTGCTTTAATTGTTCCGGCATTGGATGCTCAGTTTTACTTTGCTGATACAACTGCTGTAGTTTGTCATCCAGCTTATTCATCATGCCCTCCGAGCTGTTTTGCTAACGCCTGCCGCGCGTAACGTAAACGGCTTTTGACGGTTTCAGGTTCTGTTACTGTAATTTGCGCTATCTGTTGCAGGCTGAATCCTTCGAGTTGCAACAACAAAGCTTCACGTTGCAATAGAGGTAACAGTAGTAACAGCTGCTGCAACTGTAACTCCTTTTGCTGCTGTTCCAGTACTTGCTCGGGGCTACTGTCTTCCGCTGCCAGATCGTCGTTTACCTCATACAACCAGCGTTGCTGTTTTCTGTATTCATCCAGTAACAAATGACGGCCTATCGCAAACAACCAGGTTTTAAAACTGCTATGCCCGGCAAATTGTTGTTTTTGTTCCATCACTTTTAGCCAGCTTTGCTGACTCAGATCCGCAGCCAGAGCAGGATCAGTTTGTTTTAATAAGAAATGATATAAATCATCGCCATAGCGGTGGATCAATAGTGCAAGATAAGCTGGATTATCTGTCTGAATATAACTCTGCATCAGCGACATCGGATCAGGTTCCGGCGCAGTGTCACGTCTGATTAACCAGGATAACAGCATCCTTTGCTCCTCTTTTTTGCGCTATGCCAGCATTACACAGATACTGGCATAGTGCTTTATTGTTGTACCTTATTGTTATGCTTTATCCAGACTAAAATCCAGCTGCACCAGCATGCCATGCTGTACCACAGCTTTTCCATCCTGCATTTGTGGCTGATACTTCCAGGCTTTCAGCGCTTTGATGGCTTCGCGGTCAAAAATACGTTTGGGTTCAGCATCCAGCACTTGTACATCAATAACAGCACCAGTCGCATCAATTGAGAAACTTAACTTTACCCACCCCTCAATACCATCTTTAGCAGCTTGTGTCGGGTATTTAGGATCAATTCGAACAAGTGCTGTGGCTGTTTTATCCAGCAGCATAAAGTCCCTTGCAGTATCTAAACCCGGTACTGGTAACACTGGTTCCACGGACACCTCCACTAAAGGCCCTCCGTCATCTGTAGGGTCAGGTGTTAACGACTCTGGTCTTGGCATAGGCTTTTCTGGCTCCGGCAAAGTACGAATAATAAGGTTTGGATCGCTGTCTTTTCTTGGTTCAGGCAATTCATTATCGATTGGAATAGACACAGGCCGGATTGACACGGTATCTGCTCCAATCAATTGCTGCATCAGGGCAAATAATAAAAAGGTAATTACAAATGCCGGCAAAGCAGCCGTCATTAGTTTCTGAGTATCAGTACTGGTTTCAACTCTGTTCATCTGGCATTCTCCACTGGTTTTTTAATTAGACGAAACAGCAGGGAAAAAGGGGTTAACCAGTGATCAAAAAATTATCAGTTTTTGCCGGAATCGCACTGCTAAGTGTCGCAACTTGTGCTTTGCACGCAGCTCCGCCTGAGATTTATCTGGTGCGACATGCCGAAAAATTAAAATCTGCGGACAAAGACCCAGTATTAAGTTCTTGTGGTCTGGCGCAAGCGAAGGCGATGGCACATTTGATCCCCACCCCGCTGTCGACTATTTATCACAGCAGCTATCAACGCACTGAACAAACAGCTCAACAAGTTGCATTGGTTCAATCCGCTGCAAAGCTACAGCCTTATAACGCCAGTGATTTACCTGCCCTTGCAGCAAAAATCCTGCAACAGGACAGTAGTGTGCTGGTGGTTGGACACAGTAATACCACGCCGGAACTGATCCATCTGCTCAGTCAGTTACCTGCACCACAGATCAGCGAACAAGACTATGGTGTGGTTTATCAATTAAAGCAGTCCGGACAAGGTTATAGTTTAATGACTTATTCCATAGTGCAGCCCGCGATCTGCGCCTCATCGAATAGCTAGATCAAGCACTTAGCTGCAGCACAACACAGCAAAAATAATCCCCTATGCTAGACTGAAAACAACGAAAATTGTCCTTTCTTTGACAAGTTACCGTCTGGCGCAGGGGTCTTATGGCGTTTTATCAAAAGTTGTTAGAACTGTTCCAGTCTATCCACAATTCAGAACGTTTTTTGGATGTGTTTCCCGAGCTGGAAGCGCAAATACTCCAGCTTTTTTCTGCTGAACGTATCACTATTTATCAGCGTAGTTGCCATAGTCAGGATATTTACTCACGTTTTAAAACCGGTTCAGAACTGACTGAAATCCGCGTGCCTATAGGGCCACAATCCATAGCGGGTTATGTTGCACTAAGTAAAAAATCAGTGTTGATTAAAGATGCCTACGATGAGCAGGAACTGCATCTGATCCATCCTAAACTGAATTTCGCCCGTCAGTTTGACCAGAAGTCCGGTTTTCGCACCCGCTCTGTGCTGGCCGTGCCTATCACTGAGCAAAACGTATTGTTAGGAGTGATCCAGCTGATTAATGCCAAAACCGCAGTAGCATTTAGCCAGGATGACTGCGACAAAGCCATACAATTAGCGCAATTGCTAGGGCAGAAATTTCGTTATGAATTAGGGGCAACCCGTGGGCCTTTTGATTATTTACAGCATCGGAATTTAATCTCAGCCAGCCAGCTGCAACAGTTAAATCAGCCTCCACAAGATTTTGCCACACAAGTGAATAGAATCATCGCCGACTATAAAATCAGCAAAGAACAGCTGGGATTGTCGCTGGAAGCTTTTTATCAGGTCAGTTTTATTGGTTTTGAACCTGACAAATATCAGTTGCATACGCTAAACAGCAAACTGAACCGCTCTTACCTGCTGAAAAACCATCTGGTGATCCTCGAAGAGCAATCCGGCAAAGTGGTGATAGTGCTGACCAATCCAAACAATGCCGATACGTTGATGGAAGTAGAAAGGGCTACCGGATTATTAAATTACGATATACATGTCGCCTTGCCTGACGATATCGACCACTACATTAAAGGCCAGCAAGAAGATAACCTGACGGAGCTTGGCGATTTATTAAATGAAGCCGATGATGACCTGACGCTGGAAACGCTTCAACAGGAAGACGAAGGGATCTCAGAAGAAACCCCTGTGGTGGTGAAGTTGGTAAACCGGGTTTTAATGGACGCGCAGCGCCTGAATGCCTCCGATATTCATATCGAATCCGGCAAAGGCAAAAGCTCTTGCCGTGTGCGTTTGCGCATTGATGGCGAATGCCGTGAGCTGATTCAAATTCCGCCCGCTTTTATGCCCCCCGTTGTATCGCGTATTAAAATAATGGCCAGGCTGGATATAGCCGAAAAGCGTCTGCCGCAGGACGGTAAATTCAGTGTCAAACTGGCGAATAAAATCATAGAAGTTCGGGTCGCTACTTTACCTACTGTTTTTGGTGAAGGAGTAGTAATGCGGATTTTAGCCAGTGGCGAAGCTTTGCCTTTTGACAAGCTGCAATTGAGCCCCCGCAACTATCAGATGATGTCACAGATGATTAAACACCCGCATGGGGTGTTGCTGGTGGTTGGCCCAACAGGTTCAGGCAAAACCACCACCTTGCATGCCATTTTAGGGCAGCTGAATACCACGGACAAAAAAATATGGACAGCTGAAGACCCGGTCGAAATTACTCAGCCAGGCTTACAACAAGTGCAAATGAACAATAGATCCGGCTTAACCTTTGCGGTGGCTCTGCGGGCTTTTTTACGGGCCGATCCGGATATTATTTTAATAGGTGAAATGCGTGATAAAGAAACTGCGCACGCTGGTATTGAAGCATCATTAACAGGCCACCTGGTGTTATCTACATTGCACACCAACTCAGCGCCTGAAACCATTACCCGCTTAATTGATATTGGTATAGACCCTATTAACTTTGCCGACGCCTGCATCGGTATTCTGGCACAGCGGCTGGTTCGCACTTTATGTACTAAATGCAAAGAAGCCTATCAGCCAGATCAGATTGAGCGAGATTATATAGAGCGACATTACGGCTTGGCTTTTGCACCTGAACTTGAGTTAAAAACACCTCTGACGCTCTACAGAGCCAAAGGCTGTCAGGCCTGCGACCAAACGGGCTACAAAGGCCGGGTCGGTGTGCATGAACTGTTGCCAGTCACAGGCAAGGTGCGGCAACTGATTTATCACAAAGCCAGCATAGAGCAAATTCAGCACCAGGCCATTGCCGATGGTATGCGCACTTTAGTGCAGGACGGTATTTTAAAAGTTTTAGCTGGCATTACAGACTTTAAACAATTGCAGGCAATTTCGGTATTTGAGGACTAAAGCCGCAACGCGGCTTTAGTCCTGTGACTATTCATTAAGCTTTGCGGAATCGTTCCACCAGTTCATGCAGTTGCTCAGAGGTATTTTGTAAATCCTTACCACTTTCACTCACCGCTGTACCCTGACATAAAGACTTACTGGCAAGATCTGAAATGCTGACAATTTGTTGGTTAATATCCTCAGCCACATGAGCCTGCTCTTCAACAGCTGCTGCCATTTGTCCGGCCATAGAAGCAATACTGCTGACCGCCTGACTAATACCTTCCAGTGCTTTTTCCGCCTGTTCCACCTGAGTAACACCTAATTCGGCATCCTTACGGCCATTTTCAGCCACCAGCACTGAAGCTTTGGCTTTGGTTGACAGCTGTTGAATAATGTCATAAATCTCTTTAGTAGACGCTGTAGTTCTGGAAGCCAGCTGCCGCACTTCATCCGCGACCACGGCAAAACCCCGGCCTTGATCACCAGCCCTTGCCGCCTCAATAGCCGCATTAAGCGCCAGCAAATTCGTTTGTTCTGCAATCTGCTCAATGATTTGGGCGGCACCGACAATTTTATTGGTTTGCTCAGCCAAATCTGCCACAGACTGGCTAATATCATTCACGGTTTTTTGTAACTGCTGCATGGCGCCACGCGTCTGTCCTGCCACAGCAGAACCTGAACGGGCCAACGCATCTGCATCATCAGCTTTACTCGCTGTGTCCTGAACATGAGAGGACACCTCAGCAATGGTTGTTGTCATCTCATTCATCGCTGTAGCCACCTGCTCAGTCTGCATTTGCTGTTTACGGATACTGTCCGCCGCATCCACAGATAAATGCCGCACTTGCTCAGCCTGCACTGCTACTCTGGTCGACGAATCCTCAATCCGGGTTAATACCGTATTTAAGTGGGCTGATTCAGCCAATAAGGCCACTTCCAACTGACCTAATCGCCCCTGATGTTTCGCATAGGAAGCGACCGCCAGCGGATCAGTAAATGGAGTAGGCATTAAATCTACCAAACCATTTAATGATTGCTTCAGGCGATAAACACCCAAACCATAACCTAATAAAGCGGTGACCATTAAACCTATAGCTGCTGCAACTGGTCCAACAGCCCACCACAACATTAAAGATACAATGGTGGCCAGCAGAGGCAAAGAAGCCCAGCGCAAATCGCCTGGCACATCCGATTTGGCATTATCGGTATTTTTGCCGGAATTTATTGCTTTATATAATTGCTCGGCATGAGCGACCTGCTCCCGACTGGGCACAGTACGTACCGACTCGTACCCCACCACACGACCATGTTCTGTGACAGGAGTTACATAAGCATTGACCCAATAATAATCACCATTTTTACAGCGATTTTTTACCAGCCCCATCCAGGGCTTGCCTTGCTGTAAATAACCCCACATGGTTTTAAATGCTGCCTCAGGCATATCAGGGTGCCGCACTATATTATGAGGTTTGCCCACCAGCTCTTCTCTGCTAAAGCCACTGATAGAGACAAAAGCATCGTTACAATGCAAAATCGTACCTTTGATATCAGTAGAAGAAATAAGCTGCTGCTCTTTTGGAAAAGTACGTTCTCTTTCGGTAACAGGTAAGTTCTTGCGCATCGGCGGTACTCTCCTTAGTGGTCCAAGATACAACTAAATCCAGCGGACATGAGTTAATACAGGGAAATGAAAATACTGATAAAAACCTAGCAGCAGATTAAAGTCTTGGACAGGAAATGTAAGAAATATATACCCAAAGTAATTGGAGCTCAGGGAGGCGACAGAGCATGAGACCCCAGGAGCATAGTCGTCCTATGTGACTGGGGCGAGAGCGCGCAGTCAACAAAGCTGCAGCTTCAAGTACGAAGGGTATAACTTGCTGAATAACTTATCAGGCACTACGCCTTTGCAACAAAGTAAGCACTTCGGCGTGCTGAGTATGAGGAAACATATCAAAGAGTTGTACTTTTAGCAGCTGGTAGTCCTTACTCAATACAGCTAAATCACTAACGAGGCTATCTGGATTACAGCTGGAATAAATCAGCCAGGCTGGCTGTAAAACTAATACAGACTGGCAAAGCGCTGTACCCAAACCTCGCCGAGGTGGATTCACCAACAGCAAATCAGGCGCTTGTGCCGTGGCTTTGGCAAAAGCAGCGGCATCTAATGCCTGAAACCGAACCGCAGTCAGGCCCAGCTCAGCGGCTGAACGTGTTGCGCTGGCGATAGCCTGGGGAGCAATTTCAATACCGGTTAAATCCCGCACCTGACCTTGTGCTGAGCTTGCCAGATGCAAACCAAAACCACCGACACCACAAAATAAATCCCAGAGCCTTTGTCCCGGTAAGGCTGCAGCCCATTGTTTTGCTGTGGCATACAAAGCAGCTGCCACTGCAGTATTGGTCTGAAAAAAGCTTTGAGGCGTCAGATACAAAGGGATGCCATTTAACTCTTCACGCAATAACTGCTGCTGGGTTAACACTATCTCTTCCGGCCCTTCCAGCACTGCCATATGCACGGGCTGCAGATTGACCGAACACACTTCCAGTTCAGGCCATTGCTGCATTAACCAGGGTAAATGTTTTTGAATAGAGGCCAGGCAGTTTTTAGAGCGCAGTACAAAACGCAGCATAAAACGTTCTGAGTGCTGACTTTGACTTAGCAAAACAAATTTCAGCTCACCCTGTTTTTGTTCCAGTTGATAAGGAGTTAAGGCGGCACGTTGAATAAAGTTTTTAATCAGGGTAAAAGCAGGCTCAAAGGCGGCCGGATATAAAGGACAAGCAGACAAATCCACCGCTGTCCGCCCGGCATTGACAATACCAAGTACTGGCTTATCCGAAGTGCCACTCACCACCATCTTGGCTTTGTTGCGAAAACCTTGTTCAGCACTTGCGACTGCAGGTAGTACGGATTGCGGCTCAAAGGGTGCAAGCAATTGTTGAACCTGAAGCTGTTTTGCTTGCAGTTGTGCCTGATAGGGCTTAAGTAAATCAACACAGGAGCGACATCGTCCGGCGGTAAATTCAATACAATTCATACACACTCAAAAAAACGAAAAAAGGCTATCACCAGATAGCCTCTATGTTAACTCACAGCCGGGTTTTCACAAACCCCGCATGTTCCACTCAAGGAATATGTTGATGGATAAACTGAGTTACCTGCTTAAAGTATTTACTGCGATTTTCAGGGTCATAAAAACCGTGACTTTCATCATCAAACTCCAGCCATTGATAAGTCTTTTTATGTTTATCCAGTGCTTTACGCAAAGTTTCTGCTTGTTCCATAGGCGCTCGTTTATCCCGCTCGCCGTGAGCGATCAGCAATGGCACTTTTAACTCAGCAACCCTTCTTGCCGGTGAAAACAGATCCAGCTCTTTAGCATCAGAACCAAGCACATCTTCCAGATAAGAAATACCAAAGGAAGACAACGGAATATCCCCCTCAGTTTTCATCATTGGTAAATCATAAACACCTGCAACACCGACAGCACAGCGATACAAATCAGGAGAAAGAATAGAAGACTGCACTGCCGCATAAGCACCAAAAGAGCCGCCCATAATGCACACCTTATCAGCGTCGGCATGCCCCTGCGCTATTGCCCATTGAGTGGCAGCAATAATATCCTGTTGCACAGCTGCACCCCATTGCCGGTAACCTGCCGCTTCAAAATTTGCGCCATAACCACCAGAACCACGGTAATTTACCTGTAATACATTAAAACCAGACTGACTCAATAAATGCACTTCTGAATCAAAGCCCCAGTAATCACGCACCCCATGAGGACCACCATGGATCAACACAACCATTGATTTACTCTTCCCATTTACCGCCGGTGTAATAAATCCACTCACTGGCAACTGGTCAAAAGACTTAAACTGTATTGCTTCTGTATTGGCCAACTTCACACCTAACAGTTCAGGTCTGCTGTCAAATAACTTCACCAACGCATTGTCTTTTCTTTTGTATAAGTAATAGGTGCCAGGATTGGTATCGCTGCTTGCCAGCACAACCCAGATATTATCGTCTTTGGTTTGACTGGTAATGGAAACAGCCTGGTCTGGAAAAGCAGACAACAAATCTTTAAAAATCGACGATTCTTGTTGTTCACCTTTGATCAGCAAATACGCTGGTTTACCATCGTCTATTCGCATCACATAAGCCTGACGTTCTTTTTGCGTCAGCCCTACAGCGGTAATTTCCACAGCTGGATCCCGATAAATCAGTTCCCGGCTTGCATCTTTGAATTTTAATTCAGACAATCCCTGCTGACTGGCGTTGAACTGATCCAGCAGGATCACACCGTCATCGGAATTATTAACAGCCACAACACCGACCTTATCCCCCAATTTGTCTGACGGGATCTGATTCCATTGTTTATCCTGGAAGTAATAGAGTTCAGCTTTGTTCTTTTCGTTGGTTGCCAAAGCAACTCGAATTTCACCTTTACTGTTGGTCAAAAATGTACTCTGAGGTACAGGAGCACGGGTCACTTTACGTGACTTTCCTGTGTAGACATTTAGTAACAGCACGTCTGAATAACGATCGCCACCGTTGCTCCAACCTGTACTCGAAATCAGAATATTGTCTTCATCATCCGACAAGGTATCAATCACTTCACCCCAGGCGCGCTGAGCCTGTTTTACTTTTAATTTGGTGCCTGTTTGCATTTCTCCGGCACGGTATCCAAACACAAGTTCACCTTGACTGCCATCGTAATTGATTGCAAAAAGTTCACCATAAAATGAAGGCGCAACACTCCATGGCTGAGTTTCTGCCAGACTGATCACTACCCTTTCATTGTTAACCCAATGGTAATTACCAACCTCTGTACTGCCGGGAAATTTAGCCTGCCCAACAGGTTTAAATCCGTCCATAGATAAAAACAGCAACACTTTTTTGTTATCAACCCTGACAATAATGCCTAAATGTTTTCCATCCGGAGAAACCTTCACTCCGGTATAGGTATCATGTTTTGCCAGTAGATCAGCCAGATTTGCCGTGGCCGCAAATGCTGAAGCGCCCCAACACAGGGTAAACAGCATAAGCAGTTGTTTGACCAAAATTGACATCCTTTTCATTACATCTAACCCCTTAAAAATATTAGTTAATTTTACATATTAAAAAACAAAGCCACGGCCTGCTGATAATTTTGCAATGCCAAAGCTGCGTCATAACGTTCACCTTCATCACGCATAAAAGCGTGCTGAGCATTGTATTCATACCAACTAAACCGGACCTTGGCATCTGTCAGTTGTTGATACACTTTTTGCCGCCCTTCAGCAGATACATGCGGGTCTTGTTTACCCCAGACCATCACCAGCTCGCCCTGAATATCGGCAGCACGGTTTAAGGTTTGCTGCCCTTCACCACAAGGCAAAGTATCACTGTGTAAATCTGTGGCATACAAACAATAGGTGGCCTTAATCGCAGGATTTAGTGCGGCACGAAACGCCAGATGTCCGCCAATACAAACCCCCATAGCGCCTACTTCAGGCCGGACATAAGGCAAAGTTTTTAAATAATCCAACATCACCTGGTTATCAGCATCATAACTCTCCAGCGGCTTTGTCCATTTATCCTGATTACCTTTATCTTTACCTGCATCGTCATAAGCCAGCACAGTGCCCAGCGGATTTAATTCATGAAAAATTTCAGGCACTAGCACCACAAAACCATGGCTGGCCAGAAGAGCTGCACTACGGGCAATAGGAGCTGTTTGCTGGAAAATTTCTGAATAAAACAAAATAGCAGGCCAGGTTTTATTTGCAGTAGCTGCGGCTAATGGTTGGTACTGATACACCAGCATTGGGCCTGTTGGCGTAGTTAACGTGACTTTGCTCTGTTCAATTTGCATAAAAAAACACTATTTGAATCAAAAAACGGGACATCTATCATAAAGAGCAAAATGCAAAGACACCAGCATGTTTTTGCTATTTGTACCAAGTACTTAGAGTTGTAGCGAGGCGACAAGCCTTAAAGCCCTCTGGAGCAGGGTAAACCTATATGATTGGGACTATAGGGAGCGGTCAAAAAAGCTACAGCTTCAAGTGCGATGGGTTTATACAGTATTAATCAGGCATTCAGCTAAGTTGCATACACTTGAATCATCAGATAATCAGGAGTTTTATATGGTCCAGTCCCGCTCGTGGGTTGCAGCAACAGTAATAGCTTTGGGTATGGTTGCTGGCAGCGCTATTCTAGCTAACAGCTTGATTGAGTTCAGAGCTATGGAGCGTGTGGTACAGGTGAAAGGTTTGTCAGAGCGTGAAGTGGCCGCCGATACCGTTATTTGGCCGATCAAATTTAACGATGTCGACAATAACCTGACCACCCTGGTGGCCAATGTTGAACGTAAAAATGAGCAAATTCAGGCGTTCCTGAAACTGCAGGGCTTTAGTCAAAAAGAAATCTCTGTAGCAGTACCACAAATTGTCGATCGTCAGGCGGGCTATTACGATCCCAATGCCAATCAAATGCGTTATACCGCCAGCTCAACCGTCACTGTGTACAGCAGCAATGTCGATTTAGTACATCAGGCGATGGCGAAGTTACTGGAATTAAGTAAAACAGGTATCGCCATAGCAGGTCAGGACTACGACAGTAAACCCGAGTTTATCTTCAGTGGTTTAAACGAGTTAAAGCCCGACATGATTGCAGAAGCGACCCGCAATGCCCGGGAAGTGGCCGCCAAATTTGCAGCCGATTCAGAAAGTAAACTGGGAAAAATTAAAACGGCAAGCCAGGGTCAGTTCAGCATTACTGACCGTGACAGCAATACGCCTTATATCAAAAAAGTCAGAGTGGTAGCGACAGTCGACTACTACCTGTCAGATTAACAGACGGAGCTTAAGATGAAAAAAGCATTGTTGATGACCACAAGTATTGCCGCACTGCTGACACTGACTGGTTGTGCGGTACGAGGACCAACGGTCTGGGTTGAACCACCGGCTTATTATGGTCCGGCTGTTATAGTGGAGCCTACACCTGTCATAGTGGTTGAAGAACGCCATTATTATCAGGACAGGCACTACCATAAAAAACACAAAAAACATAAACGTCATTATCATCATGACTGATCCAAGCTGGGCTCTGAGTTGTACAATTCTCAGAATTAGCACTAAGCTAACAGAGCAAGTTTAAATAAAAGGGAAAAAAATGCGTGTTTATTCAGCTTTAACTGTTGCTTCAGTTGGAATAGTTCTGATGTCAGGCTTAACAGGTTGTGCGGTCAGAGGACCCAGTGTCACGGTCGAACCACCTAAAGTTATAGTGCCAGGCGTAATAGTCGAAGGTCAGGGCCACGGCAAGCATTGCCCACCAGGCCAGGCGAAAAAAGGTAAATGTTAATTTTGAATTTTTTGTTTTTATTTTAATTTGGCAGGACGTGTGAAAAGGCCGGTGTTTTAAAACACCGGCCTTTTGTTTTTTGTGATGCAGCTGAAATTTACTTTGCGGGAATTAAATCCAGCAGTTGTTGCAATGGCACCAGCTTTAAGTTTTGCCCCTGCTCCGGCATCCGGTTGCGGCCATCCTGCACTATCACTGCTCCTTGCTCAAAACCTTTGCCTAATGACAAAGTGGTTAGTTCCAGACCATCAGTTTCTGAACTGCCATCTATACCGAGCTCTGCATTTAAGCGAATACGAAAGCGCGCTACTGCTTTGTATGGAGCTGTAGTCTGAAACAACACATAACTATCATTGCCCTGACTGGACGCCAGTAAATAGGTTGGTTTTCCAGCTTTCCCAGGCAACAGAGCCAAACCTTCGACATCAGCCACCAGCACATCGGCATCGGCTTTAATCACCAGTTCGCCTTTGGTATCGGCTTTGGCATCCGCAGCAAAACGCCAAATCCCTACATCTTCTTCGCCCAAAAACAACAGGTCATTCTGATCATCGGCCACACAACCTTCAGGCTGACTTGGCACTTTTAAGCGGCGCACCTCTTTTGCACTCCAGTTCTGGCCATTGGAGCTGATCTGGTACTGCAGCACTGTGCCATCTTTGTCATTGGCAAACACATAAGTCTGACTGCTGCGTTTTGACTGATACAGGCACAAGCCATAAATATCAGTCAGAGGCGTGGCAAATTTCAGTGCGGTGTTCACCTGCCCCTGAGCATCTATCGCAAAGAGTTGCACCGAGTTATCGGCTCTTAACGTAGCTGCAGCTATATCCTGTTTTTTCCCCTGATACTCAAGGCCATAACGCAAGTCGATATTGTTTACCCGCCCTACATGTAAAAACTGCAGCTGCTCGCCTTTCATGTTATAGACAGCCACTCCAGCTCTTTTGTCTGTGGCTAAAATACGACTGTTGTCTGGATTTTTTGCATCCTGCCAAACAGCCGGGTCATCTATGGCGTCCCCTCTGTAACTGACTGCCACTGTTTCCAAAGTTGGGCTTAGTTGCTGCATAGGCAGAGTGGCACGCTCTGGCAACACTGCAGCTTGCACCTGATAGGCTTTATCTTTTAATTGGGTATGCTGGCCCTCTTCACTGACCACAGACAAACTGCCGGCAGACAGGCCTAACTGTTCAGCGGACTCCAGTGCTTTGATGGCTTTGCTCTGTTGCCAAACCAAAGCATCGCCCTGGGTTTGGTAACTTTGCAGCAAAGCAGGTTCTTCCTGTAACGCCACTAAAGTGTTACCTGCAGTGAATTCCAATGCTTTCACTTCACCGCTGAGTTTGCCTAAAGGTGCCTGCACATCAATCAGAGTGCGGCCTTCGTCGGCTTCTACTTCAGCATTATAAGACCAGAGCGCTGTTGCACCTTCCGCCAGATACAAAGTGCCTTTTTGCTGATCCACAGCACAAGCTGTGGCATCAGTAGGCAGGTTTAAATTACGAATAGATAATGGTGCAGATAAAAAGCCTGAATCCTGCGCCAATAACCACTGCTCACCTAAGCCTCTGTCACCTATTAAAAACAAGCTAAGTTGTTTGTTCTCTGCACTTTGATACCAGCATAAATCGTCCACGACCAGTTGGCTGACCAGCTGTTTGCCAGAACGCTGTACTGTTTTGCCCTGCAGTTGCCACCAGTGCAGCTGATTGCTTTCGGTTTCAATAGCAGCCAGTAACACAGAGCCATCAGCCTGAGGCAAAGCTTTTAAACGGCGAAATACACCAGGCCATTGCTGGATCACCGCACCTTTGCCATCTTGCCAGACTAAGGCGTTAGCAGAGCTTTGAAACTGCCCTACTGTGGTATTTAATTCGGCATATACAGCAGTCGTATCAATAGTTGTTGTAGTGTTTTGGCTTTGCGCCTGACAGGCCATCAGCATGGCAGCTGAGACTAAAGTTGCGATTAAAGAGTATTTCATTTGTTCTCCGAAGCGCTTTGGGCAGCGCTGAATTCTGTGCCTTGCCAGCATTTGTTGTCATTGATGGTTTTAGCGCTGCAACTGGCGACTTTAGCTTTAAATTGTTGCTGCAACAGGTTCGAACCATCGCTTTGACGCTTTAAGGTAAAGCTGTCGTACAAGCGGCCTGTCACTGTGATGGCTTTTACTTTGAGCTGGTTTTCGCTGATATCTAGCTGCTGAAATAACTGGGTATCTTCGCCAACCTGAGCCATTTGGGCGCGAGCCTCTTTAGAGACCAGATACATTTTTGGACCAGCCACTGACACCATATAGACCGGCCCTTTGCCTTCAGGCTGATAACGGCCATAGACATGGTCGTGGCCCTGCAGCACCAAATCGACCTTGTACTGGTCAAACAGCGGTTGCCAGTATTGGCGTAATCTGGGGTTATCCCGGCCCAAAGACACCGAAAACATCGGATGATGATAGATGGCGATAGTCCAGCGGTTCGGGTTGTCACTTAGCACCTGCTTTAACCAGTCGGCCTGCACTTTAGCCAGAGCTTCGTCCTCCACTGCTGCAGTGGAGTTCAGCACGATAAAGCGTACGCCCTGATAATCGTGATAAAACACTGTGTCCTGCAAAGAGGCCGGGCCATTGTTCAGGCTCTGAAACTGCGCGGTAAATTGTGCAGCCAGCTCCCGGCGTTCTTCACCTTTGGCATCGGTACTTTTCAGGTATTCATGGTTACCAGCAGCAATCAGCTGCGGCGTCATAGCGCCTACCCAGCCGATAGCGTCAAACCACTCGCCCCATTCGTGATCCAAAATGCCGTAACGGGAATTGACCAGATCACCTGCATGCAACATCAGTTTAGCTTGCGGCACTTGCTGCTGAGCGCTGCGCACCAAACGTGAGAAATGCGCTTTTAAGTTGTTTTGCGCATCGCCAAAATACAGCAGACTAAAAGGCTCAAACTCTGTTTTAGCAGTGCGAAACTGCAGCCACTCACTCCAGTTACCTTCGCCTTTGACTCTGTAGGCATACAAGGTATCGCTTTGTAAGCCTGACATAACAGCTTTATAAAAATAAGCCGGGCCATTGTCGGTTTGCACCAAAGTGCCTTTCACATCCAGGGTGTTCGCAGCAAGCTCCAGCGCCGGACCATCTATTGCTTTAGTCCATTGCAGCTGGCTTTGCGCTGTGCTGCTGCGCCAGCCGACCGCCTGACTGCTGGCGGCATCGGTAGCAGGTAACAGTACTATGCGATCGGCAAAGCTAGTTGCCTGATACCGGTTCATACCAGCTGGTACTGAGGTATTGCTGGCACTGGCCATACAGCTTAAAACCAGCAGCAGGCCAGCCACTGGCCCCCGCAGGTTTTCATAGGATTTCATACTCATAAGCCATCCTTACCAGTTGGTTAACTGAATACCGACGGCAAAAGTACGGCCATATTCTTCGTATTGAGCATTAAAGGCGCGTGTGCCTGTGTAGTTGTAATAGGGCTCGTCTGTTAAGTTCACCGCATTAAAGTACAACTGCACGGCCGGGTCGATTTTCCATTTAGCGCTGAAATCCCATTGCAGCTGACTGTCGCTGAATAAGTCATAAGCCGGGTCATCAAACTCACTGACTTCCACCAGATAGTCCGACTTATAATTGGCTGCTAATCGTAAGCTCCAGCTGTTGTCTTCATACCCAATGGCCATGTTGGCGGTTTTATCCGATTGACTGGGCAAATCTATATCACGGGTTTGCAGCTCGCCGTCATCAAACCAGCTGATTTGTGCATCAGAGCGACTTAAAGTTAAGTTGGCTGAGACTAACCAGTGGTCCCAAAACTCGCTGATGCCTTGCAGTTGCTGCACATAGTTCAGCTCCAGACCATACAAAGTGGCATCGTCACCATTGATAAAGGTTTCGGCATGATTAAAGTCCTGATATTCACCCTGACCCGCTAAGTCTGTGGCGTAGATAAAGTCTTTAATGTCTTTGTAAAACAACATGGCCGACATCACGCCCAATTTATCAGGATAGTATTCAACACCTAAATCCAGGTTGGTTGAAGTTAAGGCCTCCAGTGCCGGATTACCAAAGCTGGCTTCGATATCACCGTCATCTTCTTCCAGCACAAAAGCCGGCGCCAGTTGAGCAAAACTAGGTCGCACTAACGAGCTGGTAATGGCGGCCCGAACCTGGGTTTGATCCGACAGGCTGTAACGGCTGATCACTGCTGGTAACCAGTGTGATTCAGAACCACTGTACAGTTGTGGGCTGAATTCTTCTGTAGTCGCGTCGTATTTGCTACCTACAGCATCCCGCTGCTCATGTTCAAAACGACTGCCTGCAATGACTTGCCAGTTTTCGCCTTGCCAGTTGCCCTGCAGATAAGCGGCTTTAATCTCTTCGTCGACGCTGAAATCGTTAATTTGCGATTCCACCGGATCCAGATAATCATCTCTGTCTAAAGTGCTTAATTCTGACAATAACAGCCCAGGATTAACGGCGGGTCCAAACCGGCCTAAACCATAATCGGCATTGCCCATAGGGTAATCAGCCAGAGTTAATTTACTCAGGCCTGCATCCTCTAAATCTTCATACAGCCACAGAGTTTCATCTGCAACTTTGCTTCTGTCACTCCACTTCACACCAGCTTTGAGCTCCAGCGCGCCCCAGCTTTGCAGCAATTCGCGGCTTAAATCAAACTTGGCGTTTTTCTCTTTTTCTTCAGTAAAAGTGTCAGCGACTTCGACTTCATCCAGCTCGTAATCTTCGGCACTATAGGCCGACTCTGGTGCCAGTAGCTGCAGTTTATCTGTACCGCTAAAACTTAACCCTTGGTCAAACTCCTGTTTAAACTGACCATCGGCCAAGCTAAAAGGTGTTTTTTCATCGGCTTTGCTGGCGCCCACTTCAGCTTTCCACTGCCAGTCTGCTAACTGTTGTTGCATGCCAAGCACTACAGCGCTGATGGTTTGAGTTTCTTCACGGGCTTTAATACCACGCACCAGCTCGCCTGCTGAATCTGCGCCTGCTTGCACTGGTTCTTCAAATTCAGTCTGTACACTCTGACGTACCTCATCGTCGGTAAACTTGCTGTATAAAGTCCGCAGGTAATAGTCGGTGTCGCCTTCAGGGCGATAATCCAAGTTCAGCGCTAAGCCCATACGTTTGCGGCTGATTTGATACTGGCGCTGTTCAAACTCTTCCAGAGCCTGTTCTTCAATATCCCAGTTTCCGCCTGTTTCAACGTTGTCTGAACCAAATTTACGGTCGGCATAACTGGCTGACAAAGCCACACCTAAAGCGTCTTTATCACCAGCTATATCAAAAATGCTGCTGTATAAACCTGATACTTTTGGGCTGGTTTCGCTTTGTTGCTGGTTATAACTGCCTTCAGCGCTGAAGCTATAAAAATCATGGCTACGGTCAAAAGCGGAAATACTTTTGATATCCACTGTGCCGCCTAAAGAGCCTGCAGCCTGCTCCGGCGCTATGGTTTTAGTCACTTCAACGGAAGACAATAAATCAGAAGGGATCACGTCTAAAGCCACAGCACGACGGCCTGATTCAGGCGCGGCCAGTTGGGTACCGTTGTAAGTCACCGTATTGTAATCCGGTGCTAAACCCCGTACGCGGATAAAGCGGCCTTCGCCCTGATCCGGTTCGACCGATAAACCTGCTAAACGGGCTAAGGACTCACTGACGTTTTTATCCGGAAACTGCCCCAGTTCGTCTGTGGTTGCCACACTGACAATACCGCTGGCAAAACGTTGCTGACTTAAGGCTTTACCTGCAGAAGCCAGTTGACCTTGCACTTCGAGCTTTTCGATACCAGATTCCACTTTGGCCAGTGTGATATCACCCAGCGTCTGATTAGAGCTTAAGCTGACATCAGACTTTTGCTGCGGCACACCGGCATAACTAAACTGCAGTTGGTACTGGCCTTCAGGTAAATTGGAAAACACAAAACGGCCATCATGGCCTGTCACTTTACTGATTTTTAATGCCGGAATACTGACCTGAACACCAGACAACAACACCTGACGGTTATCCACCACACGGCCTGTTAATTCTGCGGCCTGCACCGACAACACTGAAGCGCAGATCAAGCTAATGCTGCTGGCTAATAAAGCGCGACGAAATTTTTTCCCCGCTTGTACGCTATTCGTTTGCATAAAAGAAAACCCCAATTCCTGAAGATGTTTATAGTGATTGGGATTTATTCTGCGGCGTTTTTGTGACAGCTCAGCGTTTCAAAGCGCGGCTGGCTGAGCTAAGCGGACCCGGGGTCTGCTTAGCTCCACAACCTTACTTTTTGTCATGCCACTGTCATATGCAAAGTTCAGACTGGATTTCATCATTATTCTTTTCATTATGCGGAAGCTTTTATGGGATTTAGCTCACAGCATCCAGCCAAACTCTCTCTGACGCTCTTGCTATTTGTGCTCTGCATTTTGCTGGCTGTAAATTATGGCGAGCTAAAAGCCACAGCAGAAATTGACTGGATGGATATTCTGGGCGAAGGCAGCAGCCTGGCTGTAGTCATAGCCTGGTTATTGCTGGTGCTGTACAGCAGACCTGCAGGCCCTGTCACCAATGGCCTTTATGTGGGATCTTTATTGCTGGTGATGTCCTATCAGTTGAACTTACTGGATGAGTTTTTTCAATACCCGGACAGCCACAGATTATTAAGCTGGCTTGAATCTATACCAGCTCCTGTTGGCATGCTGATTTTAACTTTAGGTTTGATTGGCTGGCATAAAGAGCAACGTTTTATTAATCAGCAACTGGCCAGTCGCGAGCTGCATTTACGCCATTATCAGTTACTTGACCCTTTAACCAAACTTTATAAACCAGAGTATTTACTGGCTGTACTGAAGCGCGAACTGGAGCTGCAACAACAGCACCAGCAGCCTTTTTGCCTGGCCTTAGTGGACGTCAGTCAGTTTGCCCGCTTCAACCGGGAACAAGGCATGGCAGCAGCAGATTTATTACTACAACAACTCAGCGAGCTGACGTTGGTGCAGTTCAGATCCGGTGATTTAGTCTGTCGTTACAGCGGCGATAAATTTGTCATACTGATGCCACAAAGCAATCAGGCTACGGCACATAGCTTATTGCAAAATGCCACCAGCCAACTCAGTTTGCATCTGCATACTCAATTACACTGGACCATCACTGAAATCACAGCAGCGCAACAGGTAACCAAACCCCAGCGGTTGTTATCGCAACTCTGGCAACAATTACAGAAACAAAAACAACAGCAAACCCAGTGGAGCCTGGTGTGAGCAAAGCGTTGCTGGCTTTTGATGATAAATCCCTGCTGCTCAGCACAACGGCTCTGGATATGATTTTATTGTGCCAGCGCCGGGGTTGCGCCTTAGATACTTTGCTTAAAGGTACTAAGTTATTTGAGCAAGACCTGCGTAAAGCCACGACCAAAATCAGCCCTGCACAGTATTTACAGTTAGTCAGTAATTGCCAAAAAGCATGCCCCGGGCCTGAACTGGCTTATTTAACAGCTCAAAGTTGGTTACATCACAACCACTCGCCTTTGCTGTTGATGCTCAGACACAGCACCCACTTACAGCAGGCGCTGTTGAGTTTCTACCGCTACCGTTCGCAACTGTTACCTTTAATCTATGTGCGCCTGCAGCGGGTGCAGGGGCAGTTACGCCTGGTATTGCGCCCCTCTTTTGCTTTAGGAAAACAACAGGCTTTTATAGAGCAACTGATGCTTCACTACTTACTGGGTTTAGTGAAACAACAGTTGGGTGATACATCAAGGCTAAGTATCAGTACAACGGGCCTGGATCATGAAACCAGTTGGTTATACCAGCATCAATGGCAACTGACACCAGAACTTTGTTTGCAAAATTGTTTGTCCTTGCCCCTTGCGCTGTTAAAACTTCCTTTTGCTGACGCCAACCCTGTTCTTTGGCAACAACAACAGAACTGGTGCCTTTACTTGCAGCAGTCGATACCAGAAAAAGCGGCTTTTACTGAACAACTGGAACAATGGCTTTTTACGGTATTACGACAATCGCCGTCTCAGGACGAAGCAGCCCGGCACTGGGGCTTAAGTTTAAGCAGTTTTAAACGTTTATTGGCACAACACCACACCAGCTATCAACAACTGCAGGATCAGGTCAAAGCCTGCGCTGCTCAGCAAGCCTTATTACTGCAAGGTATGTCGAATAAAGAGCTGGCACACAGGTTGGGGTATTCCGACGAACATAACTTCCGCCGCGCATTTAAGCGCTGGACAGGTTTACTGCCAAGTCAATTACGCACCTAATCCCGATATACTGCAAAAACATCGTTTATTTATTGCGCTTTTGACTGAATCACGACATGCTTAGGCGAAGTAAATGCCACAAGCAAGGATGTTGCGCATGACTATAGAGCAATCTTCTATCCTGATCGTCGATGACGTCAGTTCTGTTCGTTATTTCTTAACACAAAATTTGCGCATTATGGGTGCTGAAAAAGTAACTGAAGCCAGCACAGGGCAGCAAGCCTTAATGGCCATCAGCACCGAACATCCTGACGTGATTTTTTTGGATATTGAACTACCGGATAGCAATGGCCACGAGCTGTTAACCCGCATTAAAGCATTAGATCCGAAGTGCCATGTGGTGATTATGTCAGCACACAGCACAGTGGAAAATGTGAAACGTAGTGTTGAAGGTGGAGCCAGCGGTTTTATGGCCAAACCTTTTACGCCACAAAAAATTCAGGCCACCATCAATCGTATTTGCAACTTACCACAAGCCCAATCTGCTTAAGCAGATTTTGGGCTCAGCGCCTGATCAGCGAATTCAATACCATCCCAGCCGTATTGCGCAGTTGTGTTGAATAACTATCAGGCAGATTTTGGGCTCAGCGCCTGATCAGCGAATTCAATACCATCCCAGCCGTATTGCATAAACTGCCTGATATTGGCGTGATCTGAGCCTGCAGGGCTTGATAACACATCTTTACGGTAATAATCACCAAACATCTGCAAAGTTTGTGGCTCGGATAAACGATGTAATAAAGCAAAGGCAAATATCTTACAGGAGCCATTGTTCTCCCCTGCAGCATTGTGTTTATCGCCATTACGAAAGGCCGTCTCAGTAAAGTTATATAAGCTTTCAATCAGCTCTATGCTTTGCGAAAAGCTAATGCTGTCTGGATCTGTCGTCAACTGACGGAAAAAATTTTCTAGCATAATAGCCATCCTGGTTAAAGTTTATACAATTGTGACCGATACAGTCGTTAAGCCCAAGTAAGAGAGGGAGCTACAATGCAAATCCTCAACATCAAGCAACAACAGAACTCCAGCAGTCAGCAGCTATTTTATGCTGGCCGCAGTACGAGTCCAGAGCGAAGCGACAGCTCAACTGTAACAAAGGATAACAGAAGTTTAACTCAGACTTCTCTGTTACCTTCGGCTAATGGCGTTTCTGCCGAAACTATGACAACACCGGCAGATCCAACGACCGAAGCAAAACACGAAGACGGTTTATTTAATGCAGTCTATTCCATTGGCACTATCAAACGTTTGCTGGAACAACTGACCGGCGAAGAGTTGCAAGGCTGGGTAGACCCTGCTGAATTAAATCGTGCTCTGCATGGTTCAGACAATAGCGCTGTGCCAGAGCAACCACAAAATCAAAATGCCACAGGCGTCACTATTCGTGAATGGTCGTACCGTTATGAAGCAGTCAGCGCTGATTTTTCCGGCTCTGTCGCTTTAGAGGATGGCAGCAGCTTTAGCTGGTCGATGCAATTTGCAATGAGTTACGAAGAATTCAGCTACAGCGAACGCACAGAACAGCCAATGAAAGACCCTTTAGTGATGAGCTTTAACGGCCGCCCAGTAGAGCTTAGCGGACAAAGTTCTGCGTTTAACTTAACTGACAATGCAAAATCTATTCAGCAACTGGCGCAAGGTCAGTATTACCTCGCCAAAGACAGCAATAACAACGGTGCTATAGATTCAGGTAAAGAATTATTCGGCCCAAGCTCAGGTGCAGGCTTTGCTGAACTTGCCAGTTATGATGAAGACCAAAACGGCCTGATCGATCTGCAGGATCCGATCTGGGAAAATTTATGGTTATGGCGCCCTGAAGATAAAGGCTTATACAGCTTAAAAGACATGGGCGTAGCGGCTTTAAGTGTCGACTCAATAGCCACACCTTTTAGCTTACGCCATAAAGACGAAGTAAAAGGCCGGCTGGAACGCAGCTCAATTTTTATCACTGAAGATAAAAATGTGGGTTTATTGCAGCAAATTGATTTGAAGGTTTAAAAGCGAACTTCAAACTGCTGCTCACCAAACAACATGATAGCGAGCCCGCCCAGCAGGCCAAAATGATCAAGCAGCGGCGATGAAAGCAATGACGCACTTTAGCGTGCTGCTGCCTGTTTCCTGTTAGTTCGTCTGTGCCAGTGGAAGGAAAGTGTCGGCAAATATGTCAGGTTGATAACCTGAGGCCGCAAATAAATGCTGACGCGATTCATCAATGGCGGCTCGAAGACGCGCACTGTCTACCCCCAACACCTTACCATTCTGCTTGACGATGCGTCCGCCAATCATAACGGTATCGATGTTGCTGCGTTCTGTTGCATGCACTACAGTGCCAAAGGCATTACCGGACGGGTAAAGATTGATATCGCCAGCATTAATCAAAATCAGGTCAGCCTGTTTGCCTGGCGTCAGGCTGCCAATTTTGTCCTGTAACCCTGCGCAGGCTGCACCATCAACTGTTGCAGCTTTAAGCAGCCGGGCGGCCGGAAGTGTCGTCAGCGCATGGGCGGAACCGCAGCAGTGCTGCTGATGCATGCCCATCACCCGCTGCAGATAAAATGCCACACGCATTTCCATAAACATGTCAGTGCTGTATGAGGTCTCATTGTCAACACTCAACCCCGGGTTGATACCATGACGCTGCGCAGCCTGAATGGCAAACATACCATCTTCAATGCCATAGTGCGCATCAGAGCGTGGACAGACGTTCACCCGGACACCTGCCTCCTTGATGATTTTCCAGCCCTCGTCAGGCAAGGAGGTGCAGTGATTGAAAATATTGTCCGGACCAAGCAGACCGCGCTGATGCAGCGACTCAAGCTCAGACGCCATAAAAGAACCAAAAAATTCAGTGACTATTGGCAGTCCGAGTCTGCGCGCTTCGGCCCACAATTCAGGCTCCAGTTGAGCCATGACCGCAAGAGAAACAAGGCTGTCTGGGTTATTGCCGAAATACCTTTCCTGCAGGCGCTGCCAGTTTCCTGGCCAGTGCGTTTTGTCCCATTCTCCGGCGACCGGCGCACCTGAGGCATGTATGGCACGAATGCCCGCATCCAGCAAGGCTTCAACAGCTGCATCTGAATGTGCTGCGGTGCGGCTGTTATGCGAATTATCAATAAGGGTGGTGATCCCTGCGTCTATGGCTCCCAGGGCAGTTAGCAGGTTGCCTATATAAATATCGGCAGGACGATAGTATTTGGCGAAAGAAAAATGCGTGGCGTTGCTGTAATCGTCCAGACAAGTGGCATTGGGGTTGATGCGGCGCAATTGTCCTTCCCAGGCGTGACGGTGAGAATCCACCATACCCGGCATGGCGATCATATGGCTGGCATCAATAACATGAGCCCCCGTTGCGTCCAGGTTCTGACCGATGGCAGTAATAGTTGAGCCAGTAATAAGAATATCACCACGTTCAATATTACCTACGCTCTCGTCCATGCTCAGTATAGTTGCACCACGGATCAGGGTGACAGGTACACTTTCAGTCTGATTTTGAACAATATTTCTAACGTAACAGGTCATTTCAACACCACCGTCTACAACAAGGGCGAGCAAGGTTTGCAACCCTATTCACATGTAAAAAACACCTAAAGCTTTTTTCTAAAAATTAAGCAAAGATAGTTTTAAGATGATTGCTAAAACGCATGAGCTCATTTTCTACATCTGGCGCTTTGACCACATCATTGGTGATAAAGGTGGGCAGAGCTTCCATCCCCAAAAACTGATTGGCTTTGTGAAAATGCAGATATACCCCATCTACGCCCTGACCTTCAAAGAATTGCTCTGGCTCATTAAACGCTTCTAAAGGTGCATACCATGTCAGGGAGAGCATGTATTTTTTCCTCTGCAGAAGGCCACCTGAACCATATTTTTTTGCAGTGTCTGCCCGTGTGCGTCCATCACTTTCATAGAGAGAGCCATGCCCCAATGTAAACACCTCATCGATCCATTTTTTTACCGTCCATGGTTCACCCATCCACCATCCTGGCATCTGATAAATCAATACATCGCTGTGAAGGATTTTTGATATCTCAACCTGCGGATCAAAATCACTGTCTGCCTGGGTCACTGATACCTCGTGTCCCAGTGTGGTGAGGATCTCTCGGCTGGTGTCGACATAGAGCGTATTTAATTCGCCTTTGGCAAAACCAAAACTTTTGGCACCATTGATAATTAGAATGTTACTCATAAAACTACTGCCTCTGACTGAACTATTGTTGCTTGCTAAATCAGCAGTAAAGAAGGTACATCAGGCTATTAATGCTAAAAAGATGGCAAAAACGTTTTCATTATTCATAATCTACGAATAATACTAATCTTTGTCAGTTGATTAACCTTGCCAGGGAGAAAGCATTTGGACCGTATTCAGGCCATGCAGATTTTTATGCGTGTTGCAGAAGTCAAAAGCTTCGTGCGGGCAGCAGAAACGCTTTCTCTGCCTTCATCGACAGTAACCACTACAATTAAAAGCCTTGAAAAATACCTGAAGGTACGTCTGTTTAACAGGACCACAAGGCGTGTCAGCCTAACCCCAGAGGGACTGCAATATCTCGAGCAGTGTCGGGAAATACTCTCCTTAATCGAACATGCAGAATCCAGTCTGATCGATTCTGTCACCCGTCCGCAGGGGCGTTTGCGGGTTGACATGCCTAGTGGGATCGCTCATTTCATCGTGATGCCGAAACTAAAAGACTTTTGTGAAAGGTACCCTGATATCTATTTAATGATTGGCGTGAATGATCGACAGATTGATCTGGTTCAGGAGGGCGTGGACTGTGTAATTCGATCTGGGGAGCTAAGTAACTCTTCTCTTGTGGCTCGCCCTTTGGGCCGATTTCGATGGGTAACCTGTGCATCACCGAACTACCTCAAGGAATATGGGGTTCCGCAATCACCTGAAGCATTGTCGGAGCACAAGGCGGTTCACTATTTTTCAAGCCAGGCAAAGCGTACGAACGAAATGCGCTTTGTCCGGGGTTCTGAGCCATTCTCAGTTCCCGTACGTGGAAGCGTCTCTGTTAATGAAACGGGGCTCTACATCAAAATGTGTCTGGAAGGTTTCGGATTAGTGCAACTTACTGAACATATAGTGTCGGAGCACTTGCAAGAAGGAAGCTTAATCGAGGTTCTGGCCGATTGGCAACTCCCGTCTGTCCCGGTTAATTTGCTTTATCCACATCAGCGTTTCCTGTCTCCAGCCGTGCGCGCTTTTGCCGATTGGGTTGCCGGGATTATCTAAAAATATGCTCCGGTGCTGCGAATGTCTGCTTGATGCTGATCACAGCCTAGTTACAGCGGAAGCTCAACACCGGAAAATTGCTAGGATCCAAACATCTGCGCTGAGCGTTTTGCCATTTCCTCTTCTGATACGTCTTCAATATGAGTGGAAATCATCCAGTTGTGACCAAAAGGGTCTTGCAGACAGCCGCTACGATCGCCCCAGAATTGATCCGATACCGGCATAGTCACAGTGGCCCCAGCCGCTGCGGCACGCTCGACAAAAGCATCGACATCAGGCACATAAATCATCAAAGTCACAGGGCTAGCCCCTAACATGTCTGGGCTTTTTGTGCCCCAGTCATCACTTTGTTCACTGAACATAAATGTCGCGCTGCCTATACGCATTTCGGCATGCATCACAGCACCGGATGGCATATTCATCCGCATTATGGTTTCAGCACCAAAAGCATTTTGATAAAAGTCGAATGCCGCAGCCGCATTTTTGATCACCAGATAAGGCAATACGGCAGCACAGCCTGATGGAATAGCCTGAACGTCGGACATGTCGGTCTCCTTCTCGTCATTTATTTGAATTTAAAAAAACGCTATCAGTATAGTCAGAGATCTTTAGCTTATTCACCTAACTGTTGTTTTAATACATCCACCACTGACTGAAATTCGGTTTTGTTTTTTTCATTCAGTGCAATCAGCGCTTCGTGCGCATGCAGGATCATCAGACCTTTTTGCTGATCACTGTAAGGCTGGGCTTTTATGCTGGTCATATCCACTTGATGCTGAGTATTGTGCTGCACAATATCAAAAGCCTGATCCAGGCAGAGACTAAACAGCAGTTCATTGACTTGAGGGTGAGTTGAAAACAAGGTGGGTTTTGGTAAATTCTGCTGCTGACAATAACGAGCCATACTGGCCAGCAAACCAATATAGGTGCTGTCCATAAAACTGGCTTGGTTTAAATCCACCACAAGCTGGTTGCACTGGATCTGTGCAGAAAACAGCCTTTCTACCAGGTCGTCCATGCCTGTGGCATTGGTGTAACGCAGCTCACCAGATAACTTGAAATAACAACAGTGGTCAACACAAGCAAACAGGATTTGCTCCGTCATAGAGTCCTCACTCATCAGCCTTGAAGCCGGGTTAATTTGAGTATAGTTAAATCGTCCGGTAAGGGCTTATTTGGATCAATGGCTAAGGCTTGCAACAATGCGGCTATGTCATTTTGCTCTGAGCATTTTTGCAACAAATATTGTAATTTCTGTTCGGTGCTTTGTTGTGGCATTACATCTAAAATACCGTCTGAAAACAACAGTATGCTGCTGTTGTCCTGCATCAACAGGCAATGATTCCTGTAACTGGCAAAATCAAACATGCCCACAGGCGTGCTTTTTAATTCAAGGTAGCGTTCTTGCTGCGGTTGCAACACTAAAGGCCAGGGAAAAGCACCGGCGTTGGCATAGGTTATTTCTGCAGTTTTGGTATCCAGCACGGCGTAAAACAACGCTATGTATTTGCCGACTTTGTCCTTAAGCAGTTCTTTATTTAATTCAGCCAATACAGCAGCTGGGTCAATTACATGGTCGCAGGTCGCACGCTGATATCGTTCCAGCTTGGCGCTGATAAAACGCTTCAGATACACAGTGACAAAAGCAGAGGCTACGCCGTGCCCTGACACATCTGCAATGTAAAACACCACCTTGTGATCATCAGCCCAAAAATAGTCAACAAAGTCGCCACTCATAAATTCGGATGGATATAAGGCATGGCTGAATTGGTACTCAGCGCAATTCAGTTGTGGCGGTGGCAGCAGTTTAAACTGAACCTGCTTGCCGGCTTTCTCACCAGCTTCCAGTTCAGCTAGTGATTGTTGTAGCTGCTGATTACTGGCTTGCAACTGCTCTGTTCTGGCCTGAACTTGTTGCTCAAGGTTTTCATTCAGCAAAGCCAATTGCTCTATCGCCATATAAGCTCGTAATGCAGACACCACGCTGGTCGTCAGGCGCTGCACTGTCAGTTCGGTTTTGGCGCGGTAATCGTTAATATCATAATCCAGCACTATGCGATGCTCAGGCGCTTGCCCGGGCTGACCTGTTCGCAAAATAATACGTACCAGCTGGTTTTGTAGCTGTTCCCGAATGTAACGCACCAATACCAGACCTGCGTCATCGGTTTCCATCACGACGTCCAGCAAGATCAAGGCTATATTGTTGTTTTTCTCCAGAATATGTCGTGCTTCTGCCGCACTGTAAGCGCTGATAAACTGCAGTTTATGCTGCAAGAAGCTGAAATCACGGAGCGCCATTAAAGTGATTTGATGTATCTCCGGCTCATCATCCACGATAAGCACAGTCCAGCTGGCTTGTGGCTCGTCTGTTTCATCGGCATCAACGGCAAATAGCAGGGTTTCTTCGTCGGACGCTGTAGTTTGCTGGGCATTAAAGTGTTGTTCCATATGGCATTCCTTCACATTAATGTCTGATCACAGGAGCATAAGTATATGGCTTAACTATAGCCGCCTGTGCTCAACCTGCAGTTGGGTATGGGTATCTACCTTGAAAATAGGGTCTCTTTCAGTGCCGGATCCGGCCAGCTTTTTTTCTGTTCTCAAGGTACACTCTGTTTAGTTTTTGCTGATGAGTCTTACCATGCTGGATCCTGTTGTTTGCCAACAAGCCCGTTTATCGCGTGACAGCCGTTTTGATGGCCTGTTTTTTATTGCGGTAAAAAGCACAGGTATTTATTGCCGCACCATTTGCCCGGCTAAATCTCCGGCTGAACATCAGGTGACCTACTTTTCCTGCGCAGCAGCTGCAGCTTCTGCAGGCTACCGGCCTTGTTTACGTTGCAGACCCGACAGTGCGCCACAGTCTCCGGCCTGGCTTGGTGTGGAAACCAGTGTACGACGCGCATTAAAACTCATTGCAGAAGGTGCTTTAGTGCATGGCGACCAGGCTGCTTTAGCATCCCGCCTTGGCATTAGTGAGCGTTATTTACGTAAACTCTTTCAGCAGCATTTAGGCGTGGCGCCTAAACAATATGCTTTGTATCAGCAAGTGCTGTTAGCAAAACAGCTGCTACATCAAAGCTTGCTTCCAGTGCATCAAATTGCTGCCTTATGCGGTTTTCATAGCATCCGGCGCTTTAATGATGCTTTTAAACAGCAATTGCTGCTAAACCCAAGCCAAATTCGCCGTAAAAAAATGACAGGACACTCCTCAGTGATTGAATTACAACTTAGTTACCGTCCCCCACTGAACTGGCAAGCCCAGCTGGATTTCTGGCGTCAGCGTACTCTGGAGGGCATGGAATGGGTGAAAGGTAACGCCTATGGCAGAACTTTTAGCTGGCCTACTGCGGAAGGCGTGGTGCACGGCTGGTTTGAATTAAGCCCGGCAAAAGAAGGCGTAATGCAGCTGAAGTTGCATTGGCCCAGCCAGCAGGAATTAACCTCTGTGCTGCAACGTATACGTCAACTGGCAGATTTAGATGCCAATATGCCGCAGATAGAACAACAACTTGCAGCTGTGTTTGGCGACTCTTTGGAATCTGGTTTACGACTGCCGGGTTTATGGAGCCCGTTTGAAGCAGCAGTTCGGGCTATTTTAGGCCAGCAAGTCAGTGTGCAAGGCGCCCGCACTCAACTGAATCGATTACTTGCTGAATTAGCAGAACCACTTCCTGATGACCCGGAAAAAAAACTGTTTCCAACACCAGAAGCCATCAGTCAAAACGAATTGCTAATGCTTAAAGTGCCACAAGCCAGACGCGAGACCTTAAAACAGCTGGCAACTACTGTGATAACTGAACCTCAAAGCACACCGGATGACTGGTTAAAACTCAAGGGCATAGGTCCATGGACTGTGGCTTACAGCAAAATGCGTGGCCTTGCCGACCCGGATATTTGGTTAGGTGGTGATTTAGGTGTGCAAAAAGCCTTAAAACGCCACGGTGATATCACACCAGAGCAGCTGGCGCCATGGCGCAGTTATGCCACTTTTCAGCTGTGGTTTAGTTTATCCCGCCCCGCCTTGAAGGAGACAACCGAATGAGACAACTACAATTTGCCACACCTTTAGGGCCTTTGGTCGTCAAGGCCAATGCAAAAGGTATAGAGTCGGTATTATTCAGGGATTCAAGTGATGCGCCGGATCACAGCAACGATCTCTTGCTACTGGACTGCAAAGCTCAGTTTGATGCCTATTTTGCTGGTTCCTTGCAGCAGTTTGACTTACCGCTGGCAGCTCAGGGCACTGATTTTCAACAAGCCGTCTGGCAACAATTAAGCAAAATCCCTTTTGCACAGCTTCGCAGTTACAGCAACATTGCCCATGCGCTAAATAACCCAAAAGCAGTAAGAGCCGTAGGAGCTGCCAATGGCCGTAACCCTCTGACTATTATTGTGCCCTGCCACAGAGTGATAGGTGCCAATGGCACACTAACAGGTTATGCAGGCGGATTAGAGCGTAAAGACTGGCTACTCAAACATGAACAAAATACGGCTTTGGCCTTAGGCTTGTTTCAATTAGAAGGCAATTTATCCGTAGGGGCGACCTTTATGGTCGCCCGCATCAATCCCCCTGCAAAGGGAACATTCAAATTTTTCGAATGATGCATACAAAACTATCCGCTATTGCTTCGATTAAAGAGCTGTTTTAATACACCTATCAACAACCACTGAATAGGTGAAGTGAACATGACAGCCCGTACTTTAAAACAATTGATCCCTGCCATGCTGGCGTCTGACGGCGCTGGCGTAAAAATTAAACGAAGTCTGGGTCAAAGCCAGGGTGTACGTCTGGACCCATTTTTAATGCTGGACGCTTTTGGTTCAGACAAAGCCGACGATTACATAGCGGGTTTTCCTGCTCATCCGCACCGTGGTTTTGAAACTGTGACTTATATGCTGGATGGTCATATGTTGCACGAAGATCACCTAGGCAATCAGGGTCATTTAACCAGTGGTGGCGTACAGTGGATGACAGCTGGCCGTGGCATTATTCACTCAGAAATGCCGCAACAGGAATCAGGCCTGATGCGTGGTTTTCAGCTGTGGATTAATTTACCAGCCGCAGAAAAAATGAAAGAAGCCGCTTATGTTGATATTCCGGCTGCAGATATTCCGCTGGTGAATTTATCTCAGCAGAGTTTTGTTAAAGTGATAGCTGGCGAAACAGAACTGAATGGCAAAACAGTGCGTGGCCCTATTTTTGGCCTGTCGACTGAACCTTTGTATCTGGATGTGCAGTTAGAAGCAGGCCAAAGCCTGACCTTACCTGTCACAGTTGGTCATAACGCTTATCTGTATCCTTTTGAAGGCGAAGTTGTTGTGGAAGGCTTACGAGTCGCCAATCATCACGGCGCTGTACTGACAGATGGCGACAGCGTGACTGTCTCAGCCAAAGACAAAGCGCGTTTTATCCTGCTGGCGGCTAAGCCTATCAAAGAGCCCGTAGTGCAATACGGTCCTTTTGTAATGAATAAGCCAGAAGAAATTGAGCAAGCTATCCGTGATTATCAGGCCGGAAAACTGACCAATAATCAGCAAGCCAAAACCATAGCTATTCATAAATCAATCTAGTGTAGGGGCGGTGGCTTGTCCCCGCCCGTCTCAAATTCCAATCCTATACCTGACAGGTGGCTTGTCCCTGCCCGTCTATTGTTCGGGTGTAATTAATAAAGGGCAGATGCTATCATCTGCCCTTTCTAATTTTGAGGATCGGCAGATGCAACTTGTGGGTATTATCGGCGCTATGGAGCCGGAAATTGCAATTTTAAAAGCTCAACTGAGCGATATGACCACGGTCAAACTGGCAGATTATGAGTTTTATCAGGGCCGTCTGGCCGACACCGACGTGGTATTGGTGCAATCTGGTATAGGCAAAGTGGCTTCTGCTGTCGCTACTACTTTATTAATCAGTCAGTTCAAACCGGACTGTGTCATTAACACGGGTTCAGCCGGTGGTTTTGACCCGGAGCTAAATGTTGGCGATGTGGTGATTTCTTCTGAAGTGCGCCATCACGATGTCGATGTCACAGCTTTTGGTTACGAAATTGGCCAGGTACCACGCATGCCAGCAGGTTTTACGGCCCATCCAGCTTTGATCAGCGCTGCAGAGCAAAGCATCAATACCTTAGGTTTTTGCAAAACTAAAAAAGGTTTAATCACCACTGGCGATGTGTTTATGTGCCAGCCTGAGCGTATTGCTCAAACCCGTGCACAATTCCCAACCATGCTTGCAGTGGAAATGGAAGGTGCAGCCATAGCTCAGGCTTGTTATCAGTTGAACACACCTTTTGTGGTGATCCGCAGCTTAAGCGATATCGCAGGCAAAGAGTCTCCTAGCTCTTTTGAAGCTTATTTAGAAATCGCCTCTAAAAACAGTTCAGCCATGGTGCTGGAGCTTCTGAAAAACCTCAAAACGGTTCAGCTGAGCTAAATGCCATATTGGCTGGCTGATCTTTCGGCTTATCCATTGATTCTGCTAAGCATTTGGTTGCTTGGCAGCATGGTGTTATTGCCGCAGGATTACCAGCCTTTAACCTTTTTCCGCATTTTTGCCAAACAGCTCGCAGCAAAAGTTCATCCGGATCCACACAGAGCCAGCAGCCAGCAACTCATTTCCGGCAGTTTAGCTTTGGCAGTGGTCATGCTGCCAACTTTGGCCTTATTGGCGCCTTTGTACTGGTTATCTGACTGGCCTTTAGTGCTGGATGGGTTACTGCTGTATTTTTGTCTGGACTTTGTCCACTACCGCCAGCAAAGCCACAAAATAGCTTTGGCTATCAGCCAGCAACAAAACAGCAGAGCTAAAGATCTATTGCAACCTCTGGTGTTACGTCAAACTCAAAGTTTAAGCAGCGCAGGCTTATGCAAAGCGAACATTGAAATGTTATGGCTTCGTACCGCCAAACAATGGGTCGGAGTTAGTTTCTGGTTTTTAATAGGTGGTGGTTTAGCCGCTGTGGCTTATCGTTTGCTGCTGCTATGTAATCAACAATGGAACGACAAACAAAGCAACTTCCGTTATTTTGGCCGCCCAGCTTCTTTGCTTACTCAATGGGCCAGCCTGCCTGGCAGCCTGATCACTGCATTGCTGCTGGCCTTTCTGACTGATATTGCAGGAGCATTCCGGCAATGGCGTGAAGCGTCTGGTTTGAAATTATGTTTACCGCATCTGCTTATTTTAGGTGCTTTAGCCTCTGCCTTGCGGGTCAATCTGGCAGGGCCTGTGATTTATCAGCAACAGAAAAACCAGCGTCAGCGCCTTGGACCGTCCTATTTACCTCAAGTAAGCGACGTGTTGCGGGCTCTTAAACTCAATCGGCAATTTCAGTTGTATTGCGCCTTTATTGTATTTATTTTCAGCTTGTTACAATGCCTTTGGTTTATTTATTAATAACCTGATAATTTTTGTAATAATTCTTTGGAACTATGCTGGACTTTTAAGCGCCATTCGCTGTATTTTCTAGGGCTTCTTACAGCAGATTGACACCTATAAAAATAACAACCGACCTACTGAGGAATCGTTTTGCCTGTTTTAGCCCTATTGCGCTACGTTTGCGGCTTGTTGCTGCTTTGTTGCTTTTGCAAATCTGCAATAGCTGCATCGCTATTACAGCCATTAACCCCTGATCAAAACTTATCTCAAGGTTCAGTCAATGATTTGTTGCTCGACCGCCAGGGCTTTTTATGGGTTGCAACGGATGCAGGTTTAAACCGGTACGATGGTTATAACAATTTAGTGATTGGTGCTGACTCTCCGCAATTACAAAGTCTGGCTTTTACTCAATTAGTGTTAGATGCAAAACAGCGTTTATGGGCTTTAGCACCACGTTCAGGTTTATATAGTTTTGATCCCGTCAAAGCCCAGCTGTTTTTGCATGGTTCTTTACCGGGGACTGCGACACCCGAAAACCGCTTTGTCAATTTAACCCTGGCCGATAACGACGATTTACTGCTCAGTAGCAGAACTGATCTTTACAGCTATCAAACAGAAACCGGCCAATTGACTACTTTAGCCACGCTGGCTGACATAGGTTTAAGCGATGCTTTGATCAGGACACTGCTCAACACCAAAGACTGGGTTTTACTTGGCACCAGCCATGGTTTAGTGCTTTACCATAAAGAAAGTAAAAAACTCCAGCTTGTGCCTCATTTACCTCAGGGTCAGGTCTTAGATTATCAGCGCCATGTAAAATCTTTACTGATCCATCATCAACATCTGTTGATTGGTACAGTCGAAGGTTTGTACCAACTCGAGTTGGATGCTATTGCACAGTTCCTGAAAACAGGGCAAGCCCCCGCCACCAAAGAGCTGATTGCCGGGCCAAATGTCTGGCAAATACATATGCACTCTGATGACATATTACTGGGCACAGAACGTGGTTTAGTGCGTTATACACCAGAGCTGAACAGTACAGAACTGGTGCTGAAATTCAGCGACAGTAATTTTAATTTATCCGATGACAATGTAGTGGCAATGCAAGAAGATGGTCAGGGTGGCTATTGGCTCGGCAGCCGCTTTGATGGTGCTTATTACTGGCATCCGCGTAGCAAGGCTATTCGCAGTTTCAGCCGCACAGGGCCTCAGGCTTTAAGTAATGACAAAATCATCTCTGTTATCGAAAAAAACAGAGAAGAGCTTTGGCTTGGCAGTCGCAATGGCCTGAACTTATTAAACCTGAAAACTGAGCAGGTGCAGCATTTTCTGGTCAACCCTGATCCAAAAGCCGTCTGGCATACCAGCACCATCACAAATTTATCCATGGATAAAGCAGGTGACTTGTGGTTTTTATCCTCCAGCGGTTTAAACTATTTTTCAGTTCAAAACAAAGAATTGCAGCAACCTAAGCTAAAGGAGCCAGAGCAAAAAAAGGTACTGGACTTAGCACGCCCCGGCAGTTGGCTCAACCAACACCACCCCTTTTATCTGCTAACGCCACAAAGTTTCTACCTGTACAGTACAGAAACCGGCCAACTGAACGAACTGACCGAATTAACTAAAAAGCTGCCTGCCAGTGAGGTCAGAGTTATTTTAGGAAAGTGGCCAGGTAAACAAGATTGGCTGGTACTCTCGGCCTATGAAAAGCTTTGGTTATTTAATGAAAAAACTGCAGAGTTAAAGCTGTTATACCAGGCAGAAACCAATCCAGCTTTTAGTATGCGTTTTGCCGATAAGATGGCGCTGGATAAAAATAATACCCTTTGGTTTAGCGCCTCAGATATTGGCTTACTGGCTTTTGATGCCAGTACTATGCAGTTGAAGCATCATTTTCATAGTAAAAACAAACTCAATACCAACGTGGTTTACGCTGTGAACAATGATCAATTGGGGCATATCTGGTTTTCCAGCCTGCATGGCGTATCCTCTTTAAATGTCGATACTTTGCATATTGAGCAGTTCAGTAAAAAAGACGGCTTAACCAGTAACGAATTTATCAGTCAAAGCAGCACAGCTTTAAGTAACGGCGAAATGGCTTTTGGCTCTATCCGCGGAATTAACTTACTGTCTCCGGTGATGTTGACAGAACCCAGACGTAAACCCCGTATTGTTATTACCCAACTTGATTTGTTGTCTTCCCCCGTCGAAAGTCCGATGACTGATTTATCTGGTCAGCTTTTTACTCTGCCTTACGACAGTCAGGGGTTAACCATCAGTTACTCCAGTCTGAATTTTCGTGACAGCAGCAAAATGCGTTATCGATACTGGCTGGATGGCCCACAGCGTCTGGTATTTCCGGAGCAAAGCTCAAGCTCAGTGATGTTTCCGCAACTGACGCCTGGTGATTACCAATTTAATGTAGTAGCTGTATCTCCCGTAACCGGGCTTGAGAGCGAAGTCGCAACTTTGCGTCTTAACGTACAACCTGCCCCATGGCTCAGTCATTGGGCTTATATAGCCTACGCTTCAGTTTCTTTGATCATCATGTTGTTTTACTTACGCACCCGACAAAAACAACAGCGCATGCTAAAAGTAGCCCACGCCAAAGTAACAGCCAGTGAACAGCGCTTAAAACAAGCGCTGGACTCTATAGACAGTGGAGCCTGGGAATGGCATGCCCGTAAAAATATTATGTTTGCTTCGCGTATATACAGCATGCTGGGTTATCAGGAAGCACTGAATCCGCTGGCGATGAGCCAACATTTATCCTTGTTGCACCCGGAAGATAAAGACGCTTACCAGCAGTCCTGGCAAAAGCTGATGCAAACACCGGATAAAACCTTTGACCATACCTACCGCATGCAGCATAAAAACGGTAAATGGCTCTGGTTCCGTGATATAGGCAAAGTGGCTGAAGTGGATGACGAAGGTCAGCCAGAGCGGGTGATTGGTACCTTCAGCAATATCACAGAAACCCGCGCCAACCAGGAAAAAGCCCGGTTATTTGGCGAAGCTTTCCAGCAAACCCGTGACTGGGTGGTGATTTTAGATGCCAACCAGCGTGTTATTGCCGCCAACCAGTCGTTTGCCGATGTGTTTGGTTCAGTGGACCAGTATCTGGTCAGCCCTAAAACCCACCATTTGGGGATCAGCTTACAACGTCGTCGTTTTTACACTGCGTTATTACGTGGTTTAACCGTCAACCAGCACTGGCAAGGTGAAGAACTGGTGCATACGCCGGATGGCAAAGAGCGCCCTACCCTGATTAATATCAGCGCTATTGGCGATATAGATAAGGTGGAGTTTTTTGTGTTGGTATTTACCGACATTACTGCGCAAAAAGTAGCAGAAGAGGAATTACGCTATTTAGCCAGCTACGACTCGCTAACCGGATTACCTAATCGTACTCTGCTGATGGACCGTATTCAGCATGGCATCGATCAAGCCAAAAGAGCAAAAAAATCTCTGGCCTTGTGTTTTATCGATTTGGATAAATTTAAGCAGGTGAACGATTCCTTAGGCCATGATGTTGGCGATCAATTGCTGCAGGAAGTGGCTAAACGTTTACGCAATACCTTAAGAGAAACCGATACTATAGCGCGCTTGGGCGGTGATGAATTTGTCGTGCTGCTGGAAAGCTATAAAAACGATGACAATATCAGCCATGTAGCGCGCAAAATGCTGCAATCCATAGGCGAGCCCATGCAACTGGGTTCTCACACCGTCAGCGTATCACCCAGCATAGGCATCGCGGTCTACCCCGACGATGCGCTTGACGCCAATTCGTTACTAAAACATGCAGACGTGGCTATGTATCACGCCAAAGATTTAGGCCGTAACAACTTCCAGTTTTTTATTGCCGAAATGAATGAAAAAGCCCATATGCAGCTGGCCAAAGAAACCCAGTTGCGACAAGCTTTTAAAGATGGCGAATTTATCAACTATTACCAGCCTATTGTCGATTGTCGCAGCCAGTCCGTCATTGGTGTTGAAGTCTTGATGCGTTGGATCCATAAAGGCAGCTTTATTCCACCAACTGAATTTATTCCTATGGCGGAAGATTTACGCCTGATCATCCCTATGACCTTGTCTTTGCTGGAACGGGCATTGGTTGATTTACAACAATGGCGTCAGGCTGGCTTAGATTTGTATTTATCCGTCAATTTATCCACCAGCCATTTAGAACAACTCTCTTTGGCAGAACACACTGAAAAACTACTGGACAAGTATCAGCTACCAGCATCGTGCCTGCGTTTTGAGGTGACTGAAAGCGCGTTAATGCGGGATCACGAAAAAGCCATTACTACGATGCTGGCACTGAACCAACTGGGTATTCAGCTGGCACTGGACGACTTTGGTACTGGTTATTCTTCATTAAAATATTTAAAAGAATTGCCAATAGATGCGATAAAAATCGACCGCAGTTTTGTTAAAGACATCGGCATAGATCCAGACGATGAAACTATTATTGAAGCGATTTTATCAATGGCAGGCAGCTTAGGCATGAGTTGTGTCGCCGAAGGCGTGGAAACCGAACAACAACTGGCATTTTTCAGCAGCCGCCAGTGTTATCTCATTCAGGGGTATTTATTTGCCAAGCCGATGCCAGCGATAGAACTGATCAACTGGCTGCATAGTGAGCATTTGAATTAAGCGCTGCGTATTTGGCGCCACAGCTTTGTTGGCTTCGCGCTTTCGCCCCAGTCACATAGACAACTATGCTCCTGGGGTCTCAACCCCTTGCCGCCTCGCTGTAACACCAACTACTTTGCGCTACGCACGCCGAGGTGCTTGTTTGGGCTGGCCGTTTTATTTGAGGGTGGATAGGTGGTAACGCTTAGCGCACGCGCGCGAAAGCCAGCGTCCCAGCGACCGCAGGGAGAGAGTGATGCGCCTTGTTATGCGTGTATAGCACGAAGCTCATTTACCACGCCTTTATATTCTTTACCCACCAAACCAAGACTTTGATGGACGCGAAAACCTGACTTTTTTATTTTGGCGGCGTCGAATGCCATGCGAGCATGTTTAGCTGCTAGCTCCTTACCACCAATTGCAGCGGCAATAATGGCCTTTGCTGCATGCCAACGAAAATGATCGACTGGAAACATTAAACGCTGCTGATGTTCATCTAAAACTTCGCTGGCAGACTGATATAAGTTAATAAGTTTGTTCTCTACAATGAGCATTGGATAGCGAATATATGCATCGGTTTTTAAGTTTGGAAAGGCCGACTCTCTTTCTAAGGCCTTACCATAAGCGTTGATCGCATTTTCAATTTCACCTTTGGCGACATATGCAGTCGCCATATCGCAGTAGGCCTGAGCATGATCGAAGTCATCCTCTAGAGCGAAGTAATGTTGTAGTAGTGAAAGAGCAACATCAGGCTCAGTGCTAGCAATGGTACAAGCCTGGATTCGCAAATACTGGTCTTTGCGGCGAGCGCGCTTAAGCTTTTCGAAGAACTTGTTTTCAATTTCTTCGCTCCACTCTTCGTTCCTATACCAATCTTCGCTACTCACGCGGCACTTCCTTCACGCATAACTATCGCCTAAACGGCGAGCAACTTGTTGCGAGTCCTGCGGCCGCAGGCCGCATTGTTTAAGACGCTTGTTATGAATTGTTTTGCAGAAGGATTGTTTCACTGAAATCACTCTTGAATGCATCCAATTCATAAGGCTCGCCTGCCATATCAAGATACAACGAAAATAGCACTGGTTTTCCATCATCATCGGTCAGTTCAAACTCTGCGCAAGCTGAACCAAAGCTACGCTGTGAATGATTGATTCCAATCTTTAAGCTACCCATCCTGCCATCATCCATTGATTCTACTTGTAACGATTTTGCGTCATACGCTAGATCTGCTCGCGCAAATAGTTCATTTAGGATTCGAGCTTCAACGTCCGTTGGGTTTCGCATAATCAAAACTCATAACGCTGCCAACATGGGCCGAGCGCGGCGAGGTCCAGCACCGATTTGCTAGTGCGAACGTGATTGGCCTTGTTAGCTTTGCCTAGCATAAGGACTTAGCCTTACGCTCAAGATCATCCGATATTTCACGTATACAAAATGTATTTACAGGGTGCTCATATCTAAATCTAGATGATTCTGTTTCCCGCTTCATTTCCTGTGGTAGCCGACTATTCATTTCGTCCCTCAACAAAATTGTATCTACCTTAAATCGTTTTTCAAACTCTGCCATCATTCCAAACAAGCCTTGAGTCTGAGTATGTGTATGAGCATGCCAAAGCCTCTGCTTTTCTTCTTCAGTTTTGGCCTGAACCATAGCAGACCACTGAGCGTCAGCCACCCTTCTTGTATTTGATTCTGTTTCAGCAAACCATGTTCTAATATTCCTAACTAAGGACGACGCTTTTTCTTTAAGTTCTGCATGGGTTAACTTTGAGTACTCACTACCTTGAGCCGGTACTAGATGAAGACGTTCTCGATATTCATCTAATTGACTATCCTTTGCTTGAATCCGGTCTTTTTCTGCGGACAGTCGCTCTTTTTCCAGGCTTAGTTTTTCTCGTAGCGTTTCAATTACCCCTGTATATCTCCATCGACAAGCCGCATAAGCTAACGCAAATGAAATAAGCACTAAAGAAACGAAAGACAATGGTGCACCAGTAACGGTGTTCCATTCGTTCTTAATAAATTCTAAAAATTGATTTAGCACTTACTCTCCTTGAAAGCTAACACTTTGCTCACCGGAAAATGACGAGCGCCAGCGAGTTATTTTCCGGTGAAGTAACTTGTTATGTGCGCACTATTTGGTGTCGCATTTCAATTAGTTGATGCTCACCTACAACCTCTACTTCTTTTATGAACTCAAATCCAAACCTTTCATAGTAACTTCTAAGATAAGCATGTGCGTGGATTTCAATTGACTCAACACCAATATTTTGTGCATGCACCACTAATGCTTGAATCACTGTTGAAGCAACACCACCCCCTCGATATGACTCCATCACCGCAACCCTGGCAATGATAGAAGAACCGTCTTCTTTAACTGTTAGGCGAGCAGTAGCAATTGGCTCACCTTGTTCTGTCACTAAGGCATGGATTGACACTTCATCCAATCCATCGAGATCTAATTCCGTAGCAATACGTTGTTCAATTGTAAACACCTGATAACGAATAGCTTGAGCCAGCCTGATCAAATCGGAACCATTGCCGATAGCTACATTCATTGCTATTTTTCCTCCAAGTACATAACGTCCCGCGCGCGTGCGCAAACTTGTGAGCGTCTCGCAGGGGCCCCCCGAATGACGAGGTTTGTTAGAGACCATTCGAACCTGAACCATAACTGTCGTGCACACGCTTACGAAGGCCACACCATCCGGACCAAATCATAAGAGTTGCCATGCACAAATAAAGACCGAGAATAATCCAATAACCATAGTCTCCGGCTCCAGCATACTCACGTGTACTACATCCATCACCATATCTTGAACACACTGTGATTTTTCCGCTTAGCGCGTCATATCCAATCCAAATCAATATAACCAAACCTAAAATTAGGATAGCTGCACTGCTTAGTTGCTTGGGCGTAATTATTCGTCCGAATATATACATGTAAGCGCTCTAACGCCGTGCTCTGGGGCAAACCGAAGCGCAGCGTAGGTTTGTCCCTAGCAGCACTTTGTTATGAGTTTGCACGCTTTGATGTAATCAGGTATGCATGTTTAATTGCCAATCCAAAGAAATTACTATCTGATATCTCAGCAACACCATGCTCCACATGCATTGCTCCATGTAGCGCATTCAGCGCAGCGTCATCCTTATTTAGGATAATAATTCGCGATAGCTTAACGGTCTCTTCAGCACTCAATGTACCTTGTATTTTTGAAACTATTGTATTTAGCGCTGACTTTTTATCTTTACGCGCCCAGTTAGAAGAAATAATTAAATCCCACTTGTCCGGGGCATCCGCACGCAAGAACAAAGCAAACAGCTCAAAGTCACCATTTTCTTTGCTCAATTCGATTTCTATATTGCGGAGCTTCTCTGCTAGTTCTTTCATAATATTTTCAGAAGCTCCTTTGTTGATTCAAGCATATCTTTTGCATCAGAGTCCTGAACACTACCAATCGGATTGTACCTGGCCTCGGGATTCCATTGCGCAACAATAGACCAATCTGCCAGATGCTTTAATTTAATTTTATCTTCACAGCCTGTAAGGTGCAGAAGCACGTCGAGGTCATGAGTCTTAAAGGAGCTATACTTTCCAGAAGTTGGATATTCATCCCATTGCAAAGTCCGACAAATCCGTGCCTTAAGCCCGAGCTCTATTGCGTACCCACACAAATATACCGAACCATCGTATCTAGATGATTCGTAGAGCACTTGAGCATCTTCCACTCTCGCTTGAACGATTTTCTCTATTTCGTCTTTTTTCATTCAATACTCGAAGCTATCTAAGACTCATAACATTTGTATATTGTGCCGGCACACTTTACCTGGTTATACCAGATCACAAGCCAGCGTTAACGAATTGATAAAGATTGATTAATCAAAACCAACCACTACAAGCTAGGGCCAAAAGCGTGCTGGCACAGTATTTCTTTTCTCTGGCCTGTTATTTTTTTCCGCCCAACGCTAAGTGCCTAAATTAGAGCGTTTTTCCTTCTTCAGCAACAAATAAATGTGCCTGCTGACTTGTTCAAAGCGTGCCTGTTTTATGGTTATAGCAAATTACACTCTGAATTCGCCTCTATCTGCAAGCAACACCCCGCACAGCTTTGCAACATCAATATCTTAGGGTATATACTGCGCGCCTCTTCGATTGATGTGATTTCCGATGCAACCCAATCTGCTGAAAGGCGCCTTATTGCTGTTATTGGCAGAAGCTTGTTTTGCCGGTATAGGTGCTTTAGTCAAACTGACCAGCGACAGTGCCAGCCATGCGCAGGTGGTGTTTTTTCGCAATTTTTTTGCTTTGCTGGTGATGCTGCCCTGGCTTTGGCTGCAAGGCAAACAACTGCTGTATACAAAGCGCTGGTATCTGCATTTAAGCCGCTCCATCACCGGCATTATTTCGATGTACTGCTTCTTTTATGTCATCAGCCAACTGCCTTTAGCGCAAGCCATGGTAGTACTGTTAATGTCGCCTTTTATAGTGCCACTCATCGCTAAATTCTGGTTAAAAGAAACGGCCAGTCGCCTGACCTTATTCAGCATAGCGCTGGGTTTTGGTGGCGTACTGCTGGCGTTGCCTATTGCCACAGGCGGTGGTGCTTTTTACCTGTTTTTAATTGCGCTATTGTCGGCCGTGTTAGTGGCGGTCACCAAAACTACTATTCGGTATATGTCCGACACTGAACCAGCGGCCCGCATCGTATTTTATTTCTCTTTGCTAACTGCAATTATCTCTTTTGTGCCTGTGCCTTTTTATTGGCAAGAGCTGCCTGCTATCGCCTGGTGGGCTTTTGCTTTTATGGGCGTATTGGCTGCTATAGGCCAAATGGCGATGACCAAAGCTTATGCTTTAGCCCCCGCCTCTGACATTGGCATCTGGACCTACAGCTCTGTGATTTTTGCAGGCCTGTTTGGTTATTTATTCTGGTCAGAACCTGTCACCATGAGCTGGTTTGCCGGTGTGGCTATTATCTTTTATGCAGGCTATATCACAACCAGACAACGTTTGTGGTAACTGCCCTGCGTACTTGAAGCTGCGGACTTTGTTGACTGCGAGCTCTCTCTAAACAACGATTTCAACCCATAGACGGGCGACAAAACAATCTTCATGGTTTTAAATCACAAAATTTATTTTTATTCGCTTCAAACCTTTTTTCTATCTCTTACGACTCATTGGTAATAGCGGCATTTTTTATAGCCTTCTTACTTGAAGCTGTAGCATTGTTGACTGCTTGTTCTCGCCCCAGTCTCATAGGACAACTATGCTCCTGGGGTCTCGAACAATGGTCGCCTCCCTGCAACTTCATTTGCTTTGGCTATACGTGCCTAACCAAAGAACTAAAGTGCAGGAAAAACAATGAAAATAGCGGATACCAGCAGCCAGGACGAGCGACTAGCACCGAAAAAAACCACTAAAAAAATCTGGATAGCAGGCTCAACTGGCCTGCTTTTGGTGTTGCTGTTATGGCAGATTATTCCGGCAGCCCGCAGCTGGTCACAATCGGATATGTCGGTGTCTTTATCGCGTGTACGGCTGGATACCGTCAAAACTGCAGATTTTACCCGCGATATTTCAGCTCAGGGCCAGGTGGTTGCTGCAGTCAGTCCTAAGCTGTATGCCACAGCTGAAGGCACCATCAGCTTGCTGCTGGATGCCGGTACTGAAGTGAAACAAGGGGATGTGCTGGCTATTATCGACAGCCCTGAGTTAAACAACAGATTACAGCAAGAGCAAGCCACCTTTTACAGCTTACAAACCAGCCATGATCGGCAAAAAATCTTAGCGAAAAAACAGCAACTGACTGACAAAAAAGCTGTGGATATTGCTCAAGTCACCTTAACCACAGCAGAGCGGGAAAAACGCCGTGCTGATCAGGGCTTTGAAAAAGGTGTGATCAGTAAAATTGAACATGAAAAAGCTCAGGATGACTTAGAAACCGCCAAACTGCAGCATCAGCATGCCGTTGAAGATGCCCGCCTGAATAAAGAAAACCTCGATTTTGAAGTGCAAAGCCTGGCACAACAGTTAGACCGTCAGCGTTTGCTGGTGGAAGATTTTCAGCGTCAGGTCAATGGCCTGCAGGTGCGTTCTCCGGTCAATGGCTTATTGGGTAATCTGGCGGTAGAAAACAAAACCTACATCACCAAAAACCAACTGATTTTATCTGTGGTGGATTTAAGCCAATTTGAAGTAGAAATTGCCGTACCAGAAAGTTATGCCAACGATTTAGTCATAGGTTTGCCGGTAGAAGTGACAGCTGAGCAGAAGCTGTATATGGGCAAACTGGTGACTATCTCTCCTGAAGTGTTCGAAAACCAGGTCAAAGGCCGGGTACGTTTTACCAAAGAAGCGCCTCCTGCCCTGCGTCAAAACCAACGCTTAAGCAGCCGCATTTTGCTGGAACACCGCGAAGGCGTGATGCAGGTGGCCCGTGGTCAGTTCCTTGACAGCAGTAATGGCAAATTTGCCTACAAAGTCAGCAGCGGCATGGCCATCAAAACCCCGATTGAACTGGGAGCCCGCAGCCTGAACTCAGTCGAAATTCTGGCGGGTTTACAACCAGGCGATCAAATCATTACCTCCGGCACCGATATTTTTAACGGCGCCAGCACAGTACAGCTTAATCAATAAATAAACCACTGAACCATTAACTAAATATACCCAAAGTAATTGGAGTTGCAGCGCGACGACCAGTGAGTGAGACCCCAGGAGCATAGTAGTCCTATGTGACTGGGGCGAGAGCACGCAGTCAACAAAGCTGCAGCGTCAAGTACGAAGGGTATAAAGCCGAGGGACTTATTATGTTAACTATGAATAAAATCAGTAAATCTTTTATCACGGACGATGTGGCCACTCATGCACTGCGTGATATTCAGCTGCATGTCAACGAAGGCGACTTTGTCAGTGTGACTGGCCCTTCAGGCTCAGGCAAAACCACCTTTTTAAATATTGCAGGTTTGCTGGAAACCAGCAGCAGCGGCGAATACCTGCTGGATGGTGAAGACATAGCCAAACTCAACGACAGCGGCCGCTCCCGTATGCGTAATCAGAAAATAGGCTTTATTTTCCAGAGCTTTAACCTTATTCCGGATTTAAACCTGTTCGACAACGTCGATGTACCTTTGCGTTACCGTGGCCTGAACACAGCTGAACGCAGAAAACGCATTGAATACCATCTGGATCAGGTGGGTTTAGCCTCAAGAATGAAACACCTGCCAAGCCAACTGTCCGGTGGACAGCAGCAACGTGTGGCTATAGCCCGAGCTTTGGCAACCTCACCACGCTTTTTACTGGCGGATGAGCCCACAGGTAACCTTGATAGCCAGATGGCCCAGAGTGTGATGAGCCTGCTGGAAGATATCAATAAAGCTGGCACCACCATTTTGATGGTTACGCACGACCCAAGTCTGGCCGCCCGTGCTAAGCGTCAGATCTATATCAAAGATGGCCATGTCAGCGAACTGACTAACAAAAACTCAAACCTGCATGTGGTTGGCGAGGCTTAAGGAGCTGCTATGTTTTCCTACTATGTAAAGCTAGCTTACTTAAGCTGCAAACGCACCTGGGGCATGACACTGTTGATGGTCTGCGCTATAGGTTTAGGTATTGGTGCCTCCATGACCACTATTACCGTCAACTACCTGATGTCAGCCAACCCTATTCCGCATAAAAGTGAGCAGTTATTTTATGTGCAAATGGACAGCTGGGAACCAAACAATACCTATGACGACAATGGCGATGCGCCAACTCAGTTAACCTACCGCGACGCCACCTACTTATGGCAGGCGCAAAAAGCTAAACGCCAGAGTATTCAAAGCGGTATGGCGGCGGTGATTGAGCCTGCAGACAAAGAAGTCTTACCTTTTATGGTGCAGGGCCGCGCCAACAGTGCCGACTTCTTCCCTATGTTTGATGTGCCTTTTTTATACGGCAGCGGCTGGGATCATCAGGCTGATCTGAAAAAAGAACGGGTGATTGTCATTAATGCCGAACTGAATGAACGCTTATTTGGTGGTAAAGACTCCACAGGCCAGACAGTACGTATGGCGGGCGAAGATTACAAAGTTACCGGCGTGATAGACAGATGGAATCCAAAACCACGGTTTTACGATACCAGCACAGGCTCTTTTAACGACGTTGAAGACGTTTTTGTGCCCTTTAGTTTAATCACTGAGCAAAAATTTGGCCGTTCAGGCAATACCAACTGCTGGAAACCGACAGAATCAGGTTTTCAGGCCTTTTTAGACTCTGAGTGTATCTGGGTGCAATTGTGGGTGGAATTACCAACAGCTCAGGACAAAGACGCCTATTTCAGCTTTATGAACGCCTACGCTAAAGAGCAGCACCAATATGGCCGTTTTGCCCGCACTGACAACAACAAATTACGCGACGTGATGCAGTGGCTGGAATATGCCGAAGTGGTGTCAGACGACGCCAGCATGATGATGGCAATGTCGCTGATGTTCCTGCTGGTGTGTTTACTCAATACCGTAGGTTTATTGCTGGCGAAATTCTTAGGGAAGGCTTCAGAAATTGGCGTACGCCAGGCCTTAGGCGCCAGCCGTAACGACTTGTTTATTCAGCATTTAATTGAATCGGGTTGTATAGGGTTAGCTGGTGGCTTATTGGGCCTGATCCTCGCCTTACTTGGACTTGAAGCGATCAAAGCGATGTACGGCGACTGGATCCGCGATTTAGCCCAGCTGGACTTCACCTTAGTGGCCATGGCGATAGGGCTGGCTATTGTCAGTGCTTTATTAGCGGGTTTGTATCCCACATGGCGTGCCTGTCAGGTTCAGCCGTCCGTTCAGCTGAAAAGCCAATAAGGAGTTTGCCATGTTAGAACTAGTAGCTCGCTTGGAACTGGGCCCGATGTTCCGCGCTTTAATGCGCAATAAAATTGGTGCTTTGCTGATAGCCCTGCAAATCGCCCTGACCCTGACCATTATGGTGAACGCCATTTTTATGATGCAGGAACGTAGTCAACAAATGGCCAGAGCCAGCGGTTTAGATGAAACCAATACCTTTTATCTGAGCAACACTGTCTTTGCGCAGAATTACAATCTGAAAACCGGGCTGCAACAGGATTTACAGCGCATTCGCCAAACACCAGGTGTGGTGGATGCCACTCAAATCAATGCCATCCCTTTAAGTGGCGGCGGCTGGTCTATGGGTCTGCAAACCAAACCGGGCGATGATATTGAAGGCACAGGTACTGCAGTTTATATGGTGGACGAGCACGGTATCAATGCGCTGGGTGTAGAACTGATTGCTGGCGAGAATTTCCAGAATTCGGATATCGGCTGGCGTGAAGAAGGCAGCACCAAGTGGCCACCTAAAACCATTATCAGCCAAGCTTTGGCAGAAGCACTGTTTGAAGGCGACTGGAAAAATGCCTTAGGCAAAACTGTCTATATTGAAAACCATCAGCCAGTACAAATTATAGGCATAATAAAAACCCTGCAAGCACCATGGAACGGCTGGAATGGCGTGGAGCGCAGCATGCTGGTGCCGCAACAACTGGACAATAAAGGCAGCCGCTTTTTTATCCGCACCGAACCAGGCCGCCGCGACGAGTTAATGCCACTAATTGAAAAAATGCTGGCTGAAAGTGACAGAGGCCGCATTATCCGCAATGTCACCAGCATGGAACAAACCCGTGACAAAAGTTATCAGGAGCATCAGGCCACCAACACTATTCTGTTGACTGTCATTATCGTGCTAACGCTGATCACAGGCTTTGGCATTGTGGGTCTGGCTATGTTCAGCATTAACAGACGCACCCGTCAAATCGGCACCCGCCGCGCTTTAGGCGCCAGCCAATGGCAAGTGATGCGCTACTTTATGCTGGAAAACCTGCTGATAAGCTTCGCTGGTGTGATATTAGGCGCAGCAGGAGCAGTGGGTTTAAATATCTGGTTGGTAGCGACTTTTAGCATGAGCCCATTAAGCCCTGTCTTGCTGGTTATAGGTGTAGTGGCCTTGCTGATAGTAGGTCAGTTAGCGGTCAGTTACCCGGCCTTAGTGGCATCGAAAATTTCGCCTGCCACGGCAACAAGAGGACGGGCTTAGAAGCTTTCCCCTTCGTACTTGAAGCCGTAGCTCTGTTGACTTCGTATTTTCGCCCCAGTCACATAGGTTAACTATGCTCCTGGGGTCTCAAATACTTGTCGCCTCACTGCAACTCCAATTACTTTGGGGATGCGTTAGATCCCTGGTAAGTCAAAAGTGACCAACCTTGCCCTCAGCTTTTTTGTCCTTCGGCTGAGGGATTTTTGTTTTTATTTATTCCAGAACCTCTGGCATCAAAAGCAGGTTTAAAGCAGCTAGCGCAAATTCAAAGGTTTTCCAGATACTGAAGAAATAATCAGGCCGTAATAAATTCCATCTTCATTCATGATACGTAAAATCCCGCCCTGGCTAACAGTCTTCATCGTTTCACTTGAGGATAAAAAATCCATTGCCTTACTCGCCGCCCCCTCGTCTGCCGCCTGAAAAAGCAGACCACACAACTTATCCGAGCACTGGGCTTCCTCTAAATAAAAATTTTTGTCCTGATAACCATCAGCAACAGCGGTTAATTGCTCTCTCATTTCTGTTGCTGCTGATGAATTTGCCGTATCCAGCAGGCCTCGGATCAAACTTCTGGTTTCATCAATGCTTGGGTTATCTAATGACTTGGTATCCAGATAAACCTCACCAGCTTGCTCTGTCAGCAGAGCATCCAAAGTTCTGACCTGCTGATCAATAAAAGCTTCAGGTGCGGATTCATTTACAGCTTCGTTGACTGGCGCACTTTGCTGCCTTTGTTGCGTCTCTGGCGCTGCGGTCTCCAACGGCTTTATGTCGGTGTCTGAGCCTGAATGCTCTGGTACAGCGTTAACAACAGACTGTTTAACCTCTTCAACACCTGCATACATATTCAGGAAAAGATACAAACAAGCCACCACAAAGAGCGCACTGCAAATCATCCGTTTCATCGACATTATGTCCTTATCATGAACTAAAAATAACAGGAACAGCCCTGTAGTTCGTTCCTTTATAGCAAACATCAGAACACTAATTCAACAGTATTCAAAGCAGGCTCTACGCCAAAGCCAATCTCACCGCGAAGCCGGTAAATAACAGCCCTAACATTAAATTCCCTGCCTGCCCTGCTTTAGGTTGGCCTTTAAAGAAACTAGCTATGGCGGCGCCTGCGTAGACTAAAGTCGTCAGGTACAGCAGGCTGATTATTTCCAGCACCACCGCCAGTACTAAATAAGGCACCCAGTTGGGGTTGAAGCTGGAGTCGATAAACTGGATAAAAAACGACAGGAAAAACAAAATGGCTTTTGGGTTGGTCAGGCTTAATAACAAAGACTTACGAAACACTGAAGCGCAGCTGGCTGCGGCGACTACCACTGGTACTTGTGCACCTTCACTTGCTTTAGATTGGCGCAAACTTAATAAAATTTGTACGCCGATAAACAGTAAATAGGCAGCACCTAAGTAACGTATCCAGCGGAACAACTCGGGTGAAGCCAGCAAAACAGAGGCAAGGCCAAGGTAAGACAACAAAATCAAAGTTGCATCACCCAACAGCACAGCAGTCAGCGCACACCATGCATGTTTTGGCCCCTGCACTATGCTGGTTTTCAGCACAAACAGACTATTTGGCCCCGGCATCAATATAATCACTACCACACCGGCCAAAAAGGTCCAGAACTGAATTACACCCAAGCTTTCCATTATTATCCTCTGCGCCTTAGTTCTTGTGGCTTTGCGCTGTTTATTCAGCGTCAGCTATTATCAGGCCAGAGATGGATAAAAGTCACTTCCCGTGATCAGATTTTGTTCGTCTGTATCCACTGCTGGCACTTCAGGCCCCACTAGGATAAAATGCGCGTCCTTTTTCTTGGCGTTAACTTTTTACGGGCTACAACACAAATGGGCAAAAAGCTGCACATTAAGACCTGGGGCTGCCAGATGAACGAATACGATTCATCCAAAATGGCGGACCTGCTGGATGCAACTCATGGCTACACTCTGACTGAAGATGCTGCTGAAGCGGACGTGATCCTGCTCAATACCTGCTCTATTCGTGAGAAGGCTCAGGAGAAGGTATTCCATCAGTTAGGTCGCTGGCGTCCGCTGAAAAAGAAAAACCCGGATTTGATTATTGCCGTTGGTGGTTGTGTAGCGTCGCAAGAAGGCAAGGCCATCCGCGACCGAGCTCCTTATGTTGATATAGTGTTCGGGCCACAAACTCTGCACCGTTTACCTGAGATGATTAACGCAGTGCGTGGCGATAAGTCGCCAGTGGTGGATGTATCTTTCCCGGAAATCGAAAAATTCGACCGTCTGCCAGAACCTAAAGCCGATGGTCCAACAGCTTTCGTGTCTATTATGGAAGGCTGCTCTAAATACTGTACCTTCTGTGTGGTGCCTTACACCCGTGGAGAGGAAGTCAGTCGTCCGCTGGACGATGTCCTGTTGGAAATTGCCCAGCTGGCCGAGCAAGGTGTACGTGAAGTCAACCTGTTAGGTCAGAACGTTAACGCCTACCGTGGTGAGACCTTCGACGGTGGCATTTGCCATTTCTCTGAATTATTGCGTTTAGTAGCGGCCATAGACGGCATCGACCGTATTCGTTACACCACATCGCACCCTGTTGAATTTACAGACGATATTATCGAAGTCTACCGTGATGTGCCTGAGCTGGTGGATCACCTGCATTTACCAGTGCAGTCTGGTTCAGACCGTATTCTGGCGCTGATGAAACGGAACCACACCGCCATCGAATACAAGTCAAAAATTCGTGCGCTGAAGAAAGTACGCCCTAATTTATGTATGTCGTCTGACTTTATCATCGGCTTCCCTGGTGAAACAGCAGAAGACTTTGAAGCCACTATGGATTTAATCAAAGCCATTAACTTTGATATGAGCTTCAGCTTCATCTATAGCGCCCGCCCTGGTACGCCAGCGGCTGATTTACCGGATGACGTGTCAGAAGACGAGAAAAAACAACGTCTTTATATACTGCAGGACCGTATTAACCAGCAGTCATTACAAATTGCCCGTGCTATGCTCGGCACTGAACAACGTATTCTGGTGGAAGGCCCGTCGAAAAAAGACATTATGGAGCTGACCGGACGCACAGAAAACAACCGTGTAGTGAACTTTGAAGGTTCACCGGATATGATTGGTCAGTTTGTTGATGTGTTAGTGACGGATGTCTTTACCAACTCGTTAAAAGGTAAAGTGATCCGCACTGAAAAAGATATGGATTTACGCCGCGAAGTATCGCCACAACAAATTATGGCGGCGAAAGCGGCAAAAACAGACGAATTGGGAGTGGCAACTTTTACTCCTTAATTTAGAACAGCAGATGGAGGTCAGCGAAAAACTGGCTTCTATGCGTTACCCCAAATAATTGATGTTGCAGTGAGGCGACAAGCGAGCGAGAACCCAGGAGCATAGTTCACTATGTGACTGGGGCGAGTAGCGCAGTCAACAAAGCTGCGACGTCAAGTATGAAGGGTAAATAGATAAGAGATAGGACTTTTGGATAATCCAATAACCAGTTTAGAATTTTCTCTCTCCCCTTTTGAACCTCAGCGTCTGGCTTTTTTATGGGGCCCTTTTGACGACAACTTACGTCAGATTGAACGCCGTTACCGTGTGCAAGTGTCCTACCGCGACAATCAGTTGCGTTTAGTCGGCTTAACTGACCAGCTTGAACCGGTAAAACACATTATTGAAACTCTGTATGGCGAAACCGCCAATGCCCAGGGCAAAGCTGTGCCTTTAAGCCCTGAGCAGGTGCATATGGTGATCCAGCAACAGCAGCAGGACCCCACAGAGCAGCAGTTTGACGAAGAACAGGTCAGCATTAAAACCAAAAAAGGTGCAGTCAAAGGCCGCAACGCCAATCAAAGTGCTTATGTGCGCAATATTCAGCGCCACGACGTGACTTTTGGTATTGGCCCTGCAGGTACAGGCAAAACCTATTTAGCTGTGGCTTGTGCTGTCGACGCGCTGGAAAAAGGCGAAGTGCGTCGTATCGTATTAACCCGCCCAGCGGTGGAAGCTGGTGAAAAGTTGGGCTTTTTACCTGGTGATTTAGCGCAGAAAGTCGACCCTTACTTACGGCCTTTGTACGACGCTTTATTTGAAATGTTAGGTTTTGAAAAAGTAGAAAAGTACTTAGAACGTGGTGTGATTGAAATTGCGCCTTTGGCTTATATGCGTGGCCGTACTTTAAGCGATGCTTTTATTATTCTGGACGAAAGCCAGAACACCACAGTAGAACAAATGAAGATGTTCCTGACCCGTATTGGCTTTAACGCCAAAGCCGTGATCACAGGCGATATCACCCAGGTCGATTTACCACGAGGCCAGTACTCTGGGTTAAAACACGCGATGGACGTATTATCCGAAGTGCCGGATCTGAGTTTTAACTTCTTTAAAGCCAAAGATGTGGTGCGTCATCCTGTGGTGCAAAAAATTGTTATGGCGTACGAAGCTTTTGAAGAGAAAAAGCAACAAGCGCTTGAGGCTGAAAAACAAACTGCAAAGCAGGCCGCCCAATCTGCAGCCAACACGAGTAAAGAATAAAACATGAGCATTACCCTGGATTTACAGCTGGCAAGCGAAGCGCAAAACCTGCCTACAGAAGCCCAATTTCAGCAATGGCTGGAAGCGGCTATTCTGCCCTTTCAGGAGATAGCTGAAGTCACAGTGCGCATTGTGGACGAAGAAGAAAGTCAGCAATTAAACTTTGATTATCGTGAAAAAGATAAACCAACCAACGTACTGAGCTTTCCTTTTGAGCTGCCACCAGGTGTGGAAGAATTGCCATTATTAGGTGATTTAGTCATTTGTGCTCAGGTGGTTGCAGCCGAAGCGAAAGAACAAGGCAAGGAACTGGCTCATCATTGGGCTCACATGGTGGTGCACGGTTGCTTGCATTTATTGGGCTTTGACCATATAAATGACGCAGATGCAGAAGAAATGGAAGCAGAAGAAATTCTGATTTTGCAGCAGCTGGGTATAAAGAACCCTTATATTTTAGAAGATTAACTGGTATTTTAATTCTTTGCGTACCTGAAGCTGAAGCTGTACTGACACTGATGTCTGGCTGCAACTCATATGACTTTGGGTATTTTCTTTTGTTTTATTTGGAGCTTAAGTTCACTCATGGGTGACGACCATTCCCACTCTAGTCGGGGTTCTGCCGCAAAATCGTGGCTGGATAAAATAGCAGCGATTTTTACTGCAGAACCACAAGATTTATCTGATCTGGTTGAAGTAATCAATGAAGCGGCCATGCGCAAGCTGATTGATAACGACACTCAAAGTATGTTGCAAGGTGTTTTGGATGTATCCAAAATGCGCGCCCGCGACATTATGGTGCCCCGCTCTCAAATGGCCACCATCAACATTGACCAGTCGCTTGAACAAATGATGCCGCTGCTACTGGAAAATAACCACAGCCGTTATCCTGTGGTCAATGAAGACAAAGACCATATCGAAGGCATACTGCTGGTCAAAGATTTACTGCAGCACACCCTACAAGGCAACACCGAATGGAGCTTGCGCGATTTATTACGCCCTGCTGTCATTATCCCTGAAAGTAAAAGAGTGGATGCCTTACTGAAAGAATTCCGTCAGAAACGTTACCATATGGCCATAGTGGTCGATGAATACGGTGGCGTGTCAGGTCTTATTACCATTGAAGATATCCTGGAACAAATTGTCGGCGAAATCGAAGACGAACACGACGATGAAGAAGATGTCGATATCAAAAAGATGGCCAGCCATGTCTATCAGGTCAGCGCTTTAACCCCTGTTGATGAGTTTAACGAAAGTTTCGGCACAACCTTCGATGAAGAAGAAGCCGGCACTATAGGCGGTATTGTGCTGCATGCTTTTGGTCATATGCCGGAAAAAGGCGAGACCATTGAACTGCAAAATCTGACCTTTAAAGTCAGCAAAGCCAATAACAGAAGGCTGGTGCAGTTGCAGGTGATCCGCGCTAAAACTGCCGCAGAAACTTCAGCGCTACAGAAGGACTAACTTTTGCTGTTGTCGAAAACCACCTGGTTTCCAGCCCTGCTTTTAGCAGGGCTGGGTGCATTAAATACCTTAGCTTTTGCCCCATTTACCTACCATATGTTGCCGCTGCTGACTTTGTCAGTGCTGGCGTTTTGCCTGCTGCAGGCGCAAAACCCAAAACAGGCGGCCATCTTTGGTTATGCCTATGGCTTAGGCTGGTTTGGTGTAGGCATTAGCTGGGTACATGTCAGTATCGCCACTTTTGGTGGTATGCCACTGATTGCCAGCCTGGCCATTATGGCGCTGCTGATAGGTTATCTGGCGCTATTTCCTGCCCTTGCCATCTGGTTTAGCTGGCGTTTTCGTGGCAATTTTTGGTATCCGCTGCTGTTGGCGTCCAGCTGGTTTATCGTTGAAAATATCCGCTCCTGGTTCTTAACGGGGTTCCCCTGGTTGTCTGTAGGTTATAGCCAGACCGATGGCTGGATGGCGCCCTGGGCACCTGTTATAGGCGAAACCGGTATCAGCTTTTTAATGCTCTTAATAGCAGGCTCTGTTGCTGTTGCTGTGCAACGTAAGTTATGGGTCTGGCCTGCTATAGCCGCCATAGTCCTGATCGTCAGCCCAGCGCTGAGCACAATCAAAGGCTGGCAGGAGACAGGCGAGCAGGTCAAGGTTGCCTTAGTTCAAGGCAATATAGCGCAGGATTTACGCTGGGATCCGGAGCAAGAAGCTATCACTATGCGCAAGTATATGGAGCTGAGCCGTCCACACTTGAATGCCGACATTATGATTTGGCCTGAAGCTGCTATTCCACAACTCGAGCCTTTAGCTTTGGCTTATTTGTTTAATCTGGATATGCTGGCCGCAGAAAACAACACGGCCGTAGTCACAGGTATTCTGGATTACAAAGAAAACGGTGATGCCTATAACGGCATGATTGTTTTAGGTAAATCAGGCAAAGAAGCCACAGGCGGCGATTACAGATACAGCACCAGCAACAGGTACCAGAAACATCATTTATTGCCTGTTGGCGAATTTGTGCCTTTTCAGGACGTGCTGAAACACGTCGCGCCCTTCTTCAATTTGCCTATGAGTTCCTTCAGCCGCGGTGACTGGCTGCAGCCGAATTTGCAAGCTAATGGCTATTCGCTGCTGGCCGCTTTGTGTTTTGAAATTGCCTTTCCTCGTCAGATGATTGCCAATATCAACGACAACACTGACTTTCTGCTGACGGTCAGCAACGACGCCTGGTTTGGTGATTCTATTGGCCCGCATCAACATTTAGAAATCGCCCGTATGCGAGCGATGGAGTTAGGCCGCCCCTTGCTCCGTGCAACCAATAACGGCATAACCGCCACAGTCACAGCTGATGGTAAAGAACAGGCGCGTTTGCCACAGTTTGAAGAAGGCGTATTAACAGCCGAAGTACCGCAAGTGCAAGGCCGCACTTTATACAGCCTGTGGAGTGACTGGCCTTTGCTTGCCATCAGCTTATTGTGTGTTGGACTGTTAAGTTTCAGACGTTTCCAGTTGGCAAAACAAGCGAAGTAAAGCAAGTCCAATAAACAAAGCCACCTTACGGTGGCTTTGTTGTCTTTAATGGCAACCTAAAGCTTATAGCTCTGCTGGTGTCCTAACTTGGTCTGATATTGCGCTTTGGTGATGTCATCAACAAAAAACCACTGCGCATCTATTTGCTCTTTGCTAAAAGCCACCAACAAATAACCCCGCTGATGCAAATTACAGTACTCCAGCTCGTTAATAAGTTGAGGTAACACATCAGCTAAATGCTCTACCTGAGCTGTATCCAACTTCAGATAAGTTTCAATACCTGGAGAACTGACCGAAGGTGTGGCGAGCTCTATGCCCACTTTATTACCTTGTTGATCATGTAAAGTCGAAGCCCAGGCATTATGAGTATCGCCCGCCAGCACCACCAGTTGTTTGTTCTGCTGCTGAGCTGTTTTATAAACCAGCTCGCGCTCATAGGGATAACCATCCCAGGCGTCAAGATTATATGCGACAACAGACTCAATACGTTTTTTGTCCTCTGCACTCAGGCTGGAATCACCTCTGTCAACACGCTGCTTTAATGCTGATAATTCAGCAATTTGCGCCACCAGTTCAGGACCAGGTTTAGAAAAAGCTGACAACAGCTCAGATGGAAACATCATCTTCGCCATCAACACCTGCTGCCCCAGCACCTGATATTGAGCTTTAGATCGCATCAACTGAGTTTGCAACCATTGCTGCTGCTTTTGTCCAAGCAAAGTACGGTTTGGATTAGTTAAATCGCCGACAAAACGCTGAGTGTCAAAAGCTCCGGTGTTTTCATCTGTGTAATGCTTGTAGTCCAACTGCTGGTTACGACCTTCAATACGGGTGTCGAGCATATGCAAATCAACTAAATCACCAAAGGCAAAACTACGACATAAACTTTGTTGCTGCCCCATTACCAGAGGCCGTATCGGCATCCACTCGTAATAAGCCTGCAGCGCGTTGAGTTTACGGACCTGATAATCGCCTTCATTGGGTTGATGGTTTTCGGCACCATCTGTCCAGGCGTCATTGGTTATTTCATGGTCGTCCCAGACGCATATAAAACTATGACTGGCATGAGCCTGCTGTAAATCTTTATCGCTACGATACAAAGCATAACGTTTGCGGTAATCCTGTAAACTCACCATTTCAGCCTGATTGTCTGCAGCTAATGCCCGGCCTAATTCAACAGCGCGCTCTGTGGCATAACCACCTTGCTCGTATTCGTAAATGTAATCACCTAAATGCAGCACGGCATCGAGCTGTTGCTGAGCAACTTGTTGATACACATGGAAATAACCGGCAGGATAATTGGAGCAAGACAGCACAGCAAAACGCACTTGTGACACCGAACCTGCTGGCAAAGTTTTACCATGCCCAACTGCGGATACCGTATTACTGTCGCTAAAACGATAATAATAACTACGGCCGGGTAACAAACCGCTTAAATCGACCTTACAGCAATAATTAGCGTCTTTACGCGCCAGACAAAGCTGCTGATGTTTTACCGCAGAAAAATCGGCGGTTTCGCTCACTTCAAGTAACAATTGCACTGCATCTGGTTGCTGTGCCGGAGTAACTTTAGTCCATAAAATCAGACTATCTGTTAAAGGGTCGCCACAAGCAACACCATGTAAAAACTGAATAGCGCTGCTGTTGTTCGCTACTTTGACTGCACTGCTACAGCCAAATACACTGGTACTTAACCAGGCGGCTCCGGTTAAAAATGCACTGTTTTTAAGAAAATCGCGTCTGTTCAAGTTGGCCATAGTTCCTCCAAAAAGAAACTATTCTCTCTGGCCTTGATGATTTTTTAATGACGAAAAACAAGGCTGGGCTACACTTTGTCTATCCAAAAGCGCTATTCAACTCAGCTTGTGATCCAAAGCAGTGCAACAACGTAACATTGCGCCTTAGTTAAAAAAATTATTGTTGTTAAACACTAAGTATTCATCCAAGTGCAGGACGCAATTGTAGTCACAGTAACGGCAAGCCAGGCTTGCGGTTGAAACGAGGTCTTTATGCACATTTATCCATTCCGCCAACAAGCTTTTCGAATTATGAACAGTATCAATCTGGTGCTGATGGTGCTGGCCTTGGCTTTGGCCAGCTGGCATCAAAGCTGGGGAGCGGCGTTATTGATTGGCCTGCCCGCTTTGATTGTGCCTTTTGTGCTATACAAAACTCTAAGAGACCACCGTCTGTCACGTATTGCTTTTGGTGTGTCTTTTATGCTGTTTTGTGCTTTGCATATTCATCAGTCTAATGGTGTGACAGAGCTGCATTTTGGTATTTTTGTATTGCTTGCCGTGCTAAGCGCTTTTCGTGACTGGATGGTGATTGCTGTAGCAGCGGGCACTATTGCGGTGCACCATTTGTTATTTGCCTATCTGCAAACCCAGCACAGCGCTGTATTTTTAGTACCGGCTCAGGACGCAACCTTTAGCAACGTTATGATACATGCCGCTTATGTGGTGGTAGAGTCTGCTGTACTTATTGTTATCACACTAAATTCTTACAAAGAAGCTATGGTGGGTTTGGCGTTTTCAGAGACCACCAAAGAGCTGGTTGCAGACCCTGCCCATATTAATTTAACAGTACGTTGCCCTGATATCCGCTCCCGCCTGGTGCAGCAGTTTAATCAGGCGCTGGACGGCATTCAGCACACAGTTCAAACCATTAACCAGTCTGTGGCTTTGCTGCATACCGAAAGCGCACATTTGTCTGACGATGGCCAGCAACTGGCGTCAGGCATGCATCAACAAAATACACAGGTCAAACGTATAGCCGCGGCTTCTGAAGAAATGGCGCAAAGCATTCAGGCGCTTGGCGAACTGGCAGCAGCAGTATTGGGTGCAGCAAAACAGGCTGAACTTAGTTCGGTATCTGGTAAGGAGTCTGTGGATCAAACCATAGCGGCTATCTCGACTTTGGCGGTGACCTTGCAGGATGCAGGACAAAAAGTGGATAGCATGGCGTTATCCAGCAAAGAGATCACTACTGTACTTGAAGTCATTAAGAGCATTGCAGAACAAACCAATCTGCTGGCATTAAATGCCGCCATTGAAGCCGCACGGGCCGGTGAACAAGGACGCGGTTTTGCAGTAGTTGCGGATGAAGTCCGTACTTTAGCTGGCCGCACACAACAATCTACAGAGCAAATTCAGCGCATGATCCAAACTTTAACTGAAGCCAGCCAAAGCTCAGTGAAATCAGTACAACACTGTTTAAGTCAGGTTGACCATACCGTCAGTTTGGCGAAACGCAGTGATGAGTTACTGAATATCATCACGGGCGAAGCGCAGTCTGTCGCCCGTTCCGCAGATATTATGGCGGGGTCTTTAGAACAACAACGCCATGCCAGCGCTGAGATGGCACAAGGTGCACAATATCTGAATGACAGTGCTGCAGCTCAGCTGCAGCGCAGTGAAAAAGTAAAACAAAGCACAACCCAAATTGAACAGGTAGCCAACCAACTGGCGACTGAAGCCAACAGATTCAGCTGTTGAAACAACAACGAATGCCCCGTCGGCTTAAAGCTGCTGTAGTTCTGCTTATGCTTTGGATAGCAGGCAGTGCAGCAGCTTTTTATTGGTTTTTTTTAGGCCATTATGGCGTATTCGATCAGCAAGGTTTGTGGCAACAACAACCACTTCTGCCACAGCAAGTACAACACAAACTAAGCCATCAACTGCTGCCCAACCATCGTTGGCAAGCGGTGTTGATCACGGACTCCAGCTGCAACTGCAGCTCTTTTGCCAAAGAGCATCTGCAGAGGCTCCAACAACGTCAGCCTGATTTAATAGTAAAAGAGCTGGAACTGGATGAAGCCAAAGCGCTGGGACTGACACTGGGGCTGGATATTATTGCAGCCCCGCTGTTACTGCTGTTTCAAAATCAACAGCTACTTTACGCCGGGCCCTTAGCCACAGATTTGCTTTGCAGCGATAACGCCAGCCTACTGGATGGCATTGTTAGCGGCACCACTCAATTGCCCGGCTTTTGGCTCAATGGCGAAAGTACGGCATGCAGGTGTTTAATTGAATAAAGCACTATCGCCTTGATGGCCAATGATGAACTGCCACACAGAGCAACACCAAAATCAGTAAAGCACTAAATTCAGCACCGTTACGGCCTGGCCCCACAACAAACCAGCCGACTTTGGCGTGCAAAATAGCAATTCCGGTCGCGTAAATACCTACATACCCCAAACAAATCAAAGTGACATAACGGTTTAATGCCAAAAATAAAGTACCGATAATTTCAACGGCAGTGATAGCAACAGCTATTAATACGCCCATAGGCCAGCCGTGATTATCCAGCCATTGACCAAAAGGTTCGACGCCTCCGGTTAAAGCTCTGTGCCAGCCATGTGCACCTATCAATCCCGCAACGGCCAGCCGTAAGGTACCCCAGCCAAAAATTTGTTGTAATGACATTCACCTTCCCTTTCTACGTCTTGTTTTGCTTACTTTGTTGTAGTTGCTCTAATGCCAACAGAGCTTCCTCCGCCTGATGCACAGGTACCAGCAAATGATCATGGTAAGCACCGGCAAATACGTTACAGCTTAAACCTCTATCAGCTAAGGCTTTAGCAAAAGCTGCAGTTAAACCTACAGCTTCTAAATCTGAATGCACTGTCAGGCTGATCCAACGTGCTCTGAATAAAATATCCAGTTGATAGTCTTGCGCCTGCTGTTCTGTCAGCACCAGTGTCAGGCCTTCTTTTTCTCTAAAAGTGGCCAGAGGCAAAGGCCCGTGCCAGCTTTTATTTAAAGGCCAAACACAATACACATAAATTTCCGGCTGCAACTCTGGCTGCATAGTACTGATTAACTGATCCAGTGCTTTGATAGCAGCTGTCATTTCTTATCTCCTTTGAGCCTGGCCGTCTGCTGTCGTTAAAGACACAGGCAGCTGACCGCGGGCTTGAATTTTTCCAAGTAAAAATGCGATCACCGCATCATAAGCCGGGCCTGAAAATGGTCGCAGCGCTGTTTGAGCTTTCTGGTTATAGCTGTAAGTTGCCAGTCGTACGTCTGCACTCTTTGCAAACTCAGCCAGCTCATAAGGGGTGCGTAGCGATACCATCACCGTCTTTTTGCCTTGCTCTTTGGCCTGTTGTAACAATTGGACTAACAACTGTTTTTGTTCAGACACAGTCAGCTTCATAGCGGGCAAGGCCTGTAAGTCAGCCAATACCCCCAGTTCAGCAGCACTTTGAGCGGGCGAAATCAGTGAGCCCAGCACCAGATCAGCCTGCTTAATCTGCTGTAACGCCAGATGTTGCTCTAAAGAGGTTAAATCACTGCATGTGACTGACTCTGGCTTCACGCCCCATAAAGTTAATGCCTGTAACCAGCTTTGGCATTTGGTTTGATCAGGAGCAATCAGGTGTAGCTTTAAAGCGGCTAAATTCAGCGGTAACTGTAATTTATTAGCACCAACCAACGTCAGGCTGGCTTCTGCGAGTTGTTGCTCTAGTTTCAAATCATCGGCTAAACGTTCGTTGTCCGGTAATACAAGCGCATGCTGTTTGGTCGAAAGTTGCTTACGTAAGTGAGTGATACGTTGAGCCGATTCTGCGACTTCGGCACCGTTGAGTTTGCCTTGTTGCACTGCTGCCACCACCTGATCAATCAACACAGCCAAGGCTTTTATATCAGCAGGCGTTTTCATTTCATAAGGCATCAGCGCTATATCAGCACCAGCAGCAAAGGTTTGGATCACAGCTTCAGCTGGGGTAAAAAACTGACTGATACCAGCCATATTTAGCGCATCGGTAATAATGATGCCGTCAAACCCCATATCTTCACGCAATAAGTCGGTCAGAATAGCGCGGGATAAGGTAGCGGGTTTTATCACAGCTTCCCCGGATTTAGTGGTCAAACTACTGTTATCCAGCGCCGGATACTGAATATGAGCCGTCATCACCATAGCGGGTTGATGCTGTTTGATAAGTTGCCTAAACGGGTATAAATCGACTGCCTCAACGGTCGCTTTATCATGTTCCACCAAAGGCAAACCAGTGTGACTATCAACATGAGTATCACCATGGCCAGGGAAATGTTTAATGGTGCCAAGTACGCCTGCAGCCTGCATGGCACTGAGCATGGCGCCTCCAGCCTGCGCTACTGCAGCAGCATTGTCACCAAAAGAGCGGACGTTGATCACTGGATTCGCCGGGTTGTTATTTACATCCAGACTAGGAGCGAAGTTTAAGTTAATACCAAGGGAGCTTAATTGCTGCGCTATGGCTTTACCTACATCAGTGGCAAACCTAATACCTGACGATGCCAAAGTAGCACCTATAGCCATATTACCAGCAAAGGCCGGAAACTCTTGAGTTGGCAGACGAGCCACCCGGCCGCCTTCCTGATCGATACCTATCAACAACGGCAATCCATCACTGCTGGCTTGCTGTAAATCAGTAGTTAAACGACGGATTTGGTTTTTATCTTTTAAATTATTGGCAAATAAAATCACGCCACCTAAATGCAGCTGCGCTATGGCGTCGGCAAATTCTTTGGGTAATTCAGTTAAGTCGGTTTTGCATGCAGCTGAGGAGCCTTCAGCGCAAAAGTGGCGCAGGTCAATCATCAGTTTTTGCCCAATCTGACGGCGTAATTCTTGCTGGTCTACTGATTTTTGTCCCATACAACCTCCTGCACTTAACGTCATTACAGCCAGCAGCAGTGCATATTGTTTCATCTTGTCACCACATCCTGAGTTTATGGCGCCACTATATCAGGCAGGAGGATCAGGGCAAAGGCTCAGCTTTCTATAGCCACTGTATAAAATCCAACCCGATAGCGGAAAATCTATGGGTCTGCAGCAGAAAAACCGATAAAAGTTTGCATTGATGCAGGTCTGGACAGTTATAATCCCCCCAGTCTTTTGTTGTTATGCCGTATCCGGACAGGTTGTTATGTATAAGCCCACACCATTGTTAAGCTATTTCTGGGGTTTGTTTAGTGGTTTGATTGTCTCCGCTTTTTTGTTTAATTCCCTGACTCAAACCGAAGTGAAGCCAGAAAAAACGGCAGTCCAAACGGAACAAAAACAAACAACGGCCGGCCCGGTTCGTGCTGCAGATGCTCCTGTTTTGACTTTAGCGGCCAGAGCCGAGTTATTACTGAAGTACTACACCATCAGAGATGGTGCTGAGGAAACGAACTTAGCGCCTTTACTGCAGAAAAATGGTCATCTGGAGATATTTAAGCAGATGTTGCAGCAAAGCACAGCGGATGTCAGTGATCTGATCCAATCCACTCAGTCTTTTACTGCGGCGCAGTTTTACGCTTCGTTAGTACGTATTAAACAAAAAGATGAAGAGCAGCAAGCCAAAGCTCAGCTGGAATTGTTAAAACCGGCTGGGGCACCAGCCCCAACCACAACACAACAAGAGCCAATTAACCAATAGGCCTGTTGCGACCTATTCAGTCTGCATCTGCGCAATAAACTTATTCGAATCCGCTATCGCCTTGTTCATTTCGCTGACAAGGCTACTGACGTTCTGCTGTAAACCGGCGAAATCAGTTTGGATAGAACCAATGGCCTTGGCGTTTAAGTTATGCTTTAAAAACAGTACATTATCGTGCATGATTTTAAGCACAGGCTGCATTTTCTTTTCTGCGGAACGCATCTTTTTCAACAGTACATCAAACTGCTTTTCTGTAGTGACCAGCTTTTGTTTGCTTTGGGCTTTTAAACTGGCGCTTTGGTACTGGTCTAATTCATCACGCCATTCATCAAACAAAGCGTCAGCGACAGATTCCACTTTGTTGATACGGCTGCTGACCAGTTCAGCAGCTTTCACACTTTGCTGATACTCAGAGTCCAGCTCTTCGTATTTAGTCTGCAAGTCGCCGCCATGAAACTTCAGTAACTGACTCAATTCATCCAGCGCATCTTTAAACTGTTGTTGCCCTTCCACCTGAGCGTCACGGGCATCTTTCACCCTGTCCACCAGAATTTCGCGTTTTTCTACACCAAACTTTTCCATAGTGGCGAAGTAAGCTTGCTGGCAGCCGCCCAAACACAGGCTAAGCAGCAGTAATACAGGAATTCGACGCATCCATCACTCCATTTTTTCACACGAATTATCGTTGGAATAAAACTTTATACTAAAGAGCAGATAGTACAGAGCTTAGCCTGAGAATGCACCCCAACTTGTAATGTTCGACAGGCAAACCAGAGGCAGGCAAAACCTTGCCACTTGCTCAGGGGCTCCAAAAAACTGTCATGCTCAAAAGCGTTTTTGCATCTTTTGTTAAACAACAGCACTTGCCGACAAACCTTTACCAACCTTTCCTTACCCAACTTTACCCGTAACACACAAATCTAAACCAGTCTTGGTCGGCACTTTGCAGCTCTATTTGGGCGATCAATTCCGATCGCGTCAAATGGAGAGCATGAATGAGCATTCAATTCTCTGGCCAAAGTGCATACAGCACGGGGTACACCACCAGGCCGCAACTAAGTAAGGAACAACTGACTGAAGCTGCGGGTAATTTATTCGGTAAATTAGACAGTCAAAATAAAGGATATGTGGAGCAAAGCGACTTTTCGAGCCTGTTGAGAGGTCTGCAAAACGACGAAGCCAGCACAAAAAGTGAGGAGTTGTTTAGCTCACTGGACTCCGATGGAGATGGTCAACTAACCAGCTCTGAATTCAGTGATAACTTCAGCAACTTACTGTACAGCGCTCAGGGCACTATGGGAGCTGCGGGGGCCAGACCAGCGCCGCCAGAGGACAGTGGTAAGTCAAAAGACGAGCTGACCGCTTTGCTGGAAGAGCTGGAACAAGAGGATGAAAAGTCCACACAAGGTCTGCAATCCTTGTTGGATAATTTTGATACTGCCGATACGGACGGTGATGGCAAAGTGACGATGCAGGAAGCGAACAGCTTCAGAGAAAGCCAACAGGCTGAGTCGTCGTCTCTAACCAGCAAGGTCAGCACTGGTTCAGACCAGAGTGAACGTATCAGTAAGTTGCTTAGCCGCACCATGCAACAGCTGATGGACACTTATGGTGGATTAACCAAAACAAGTAGCCAATCAGGCTCAGCAGTAAATATTAGAGCCTGAAAAGAAGCATCAGATAAAAGAGTGTAAAAGTCAGGAGTTTCGGGGCATCAGGCAGGGACGCTGGCCCTTTTTATAAAATAAATTTAAAAATTCTTGTCACAGTTTTAGTGGTCCTGGTGTCTTTGTATTAACGCAAGTTACTTCAACAAACATTAAGGACTCAACCATGAAATCAACAACTGTTTCAACTTCTATCCAGTTCCATATGGCAGCAACTATTGCTGCTGCAGTTGCTTTAAATATGGTCTGCAGTTACAGCTCAGGCTGGTTTATGCCGCTGGTCTGTTACCTACTGGCGATGGGGAGCCTGTTTACTTTGATCCATCGTTTTGGCCCATTAGGCAAGGCGCAAAAAGCCGGCTTATGGCTGGTACAGCTGACAGCAACACCAGCCTTTGTCGCCGCGTTATGGTTCAGCGGCAAACTGAATTCAATGTTTTAACCCAATCAGAGAAAAGCGCTTAATGCTGCTTCAAGCTCTGCAAGAGACTGCACTTCCAAATCTGCTGTGATACCTGTTGGCAAAGTCGCACCAAAACGATTCAGCCAGCAGGTATAAAAACCAGCTTCTTTACCACCGCCTATATCCGCTATTGGGTTATCCCCTACCATCAGCACAGTGGCCGGATCAGGGTTTCCCATCAGCTGTTTGGCGTGTGTAAAGATCTGTGGATGAGGTTTAGCCGCTCCAACCTGTTCGGAGATCACCAGAATATCAAAGTGATTATGCAGGCCTGTGCGTTCTAAACGTATTTGCTGTAAGTCGGTAAAGCCATTGGTGATAATGCCTAATTTGGCTTTCCCCTGCAGTGCATTAAGTAAACTGACAGCACCAGGCAAAGGAGTGCAAACTTCGGCCATGGCCTGTAAAAAACCGGCATTAAGCACTGAAGGCGCAATATTTAACTGCTGCCCCCAATAGCTAAAACGCTGTTCCTGCAACTGTTTTGCACTGATTTCACCACTTTGGTACTGCAGCCAGAGTGGCTGATTTAACGCCTGATAGTCATCATAATGTTGGGCGGTAAAATCCACGCCATACCCCTTAAACAGCAGCTGCAAACCTGCGTAAGCATCAAAATGAAACAAGGTTTCGTCGGCGTCGAATAAAATCCAGTTAAAAGCTTTCACGTAAATACTCTTATTGTGTAGTAGAGGAAACCTAAGATTTGCGGGTCAGAGCGGATAGCTCTGACCCGGAAGGTTAATCGTCAGAAGAGCCGTTGACTATGTCGGCGATGTCTTCCAGACGGCGTAGCGCCAGGTAGTTGATGGTGCGTTTTGGATACTGGCCTTTGCTATTGCGCTCACCTGCTGGCATATCCATCAGAAGTTCCAGCGCTTCATCCACCCCTTTGACCACATAAATATGGAACTGGCCCTGCTCTACCGCTTTAATCACTTCATCATTCAGCACCAGATTCAACTGGTTGCTGGCAGGAATAATACAGCCTTGTTTCCCTGTTAAACCACGGGACTGGCATAAGCGGAAAAAACCTTCAATTTTTTCGTTGACACCGCCTATAGCTTGTACCTGACCATGTTGGTTAATTGAACCTGTCACAGCCAGACTTTGGGTAATAGGAATGTCCGCAATGGCTGAAATCAGCGCACAGACCTCAGCTAGGGACGCACTGTCGCCATCTATTAAGCCATAGGATTGCTCCATGGCAATATTGGCCGACAAGGTCAGTGGAAAATGCTGGGCGTATTTCGCACCTAAGTAGCCTGTCAGCAGCATTACGCCTTTGGAGTGAATGGATTTACCCAGCTCGACTTCACGTTCAATATCCACCACGCCAGTGGAGCCAGCAAAAACTGTGGTGCTGATACGGGCTGGTGTACCAAAAGCAGTATCGCCAATTTCCAGTACAGTTAAACCGTTGATTTTGCCAACAGCCCAGTCGTCTGTGTCTATTAAAATCTGGCCTTCCTGAATGTCTTCCAAAAAGGACTCGCTGATGCGGCCTGTGCGGTACTGTTTGCCCTGCAACGCCATTTGCACATGTTCAGCACGCAGTTCTGTGGAATCGTGCTGAGCAGCGTAAAAACAGGCTTCGCGCACCAGCTCCAGCACTTCAGCAAAACGGGCTGACAGTTTGCGCTGATGTTCGGCCTGACGGAAACTAAAATTCAGTAACTGCTTTAAACCGCAGGCGGACAAGGTTTCCATATCCATTTGCTGGATTTGATCCTGAATTTGCAGCGACATATAGCGCACAGTTTGCTCATTAAAGGGCAAATAATGCTCAAAGTCGGCTAACACCCGGAACAGCTCGTTGAATTCGTCGTCCACGTCCTGCACCAGATAATACAAATCGCGCGATCCCAGCAGCACTATTTTGACACTCAAGGGGATCGCCTTAGGCGTGATAATGGTGGAGTTGGTGACTGCATGATCACTTAAAGTATCAATCAGGATTTCGCCGGTTTTGAGTGCCAGTTTCAGAGCATCCCACAGACTTGGCTGCGACAATAAACGGTCAGCATCCAGCACCAGATAACCGCCATTGGCCTTGTGTAAAGCGCCTGGGCGGATCATGCGGTAATTGGTGTAGAGCGAGCCTTGCATTGAGCTGTATTCCACCCGGCCAAATAAATTACCGTAGCTTGGGTTTGGCTCAAAAATAATTGGCGCGCCGTCCATCAATTCGTGGTGCATCAGTACGTTAGGCACAAAATCGCCGACAAAAATACCGCGGATATCCAGCTCTTCCAGCTTGTCGCTTTCGGCTTCTTCCGGCAGCAGCTCCAGCATAGCTTTGACCAAGGCCGGTTTCATATCCCGCAGATAACGCAACACGCCCAGTTCACCGGCATAGTCGTGTTCCAGTTGTTTCAGCAATGGCTTGATGGCTTGTTCTATGGTTTCACGGCGCAATGCACGCAGGTTTTCCGACAGTTCACGTTTCCACTGCGGTAATTCCAGCAACTGCTCGTTTAATATGGTTTCAAGCTCAGAGACCAGATCGTAGAAAAACTGCCGTTTTTCTTCCGACAAATTGGCAAATTCGTTGTCATCCAATGCTTTGCCATCGACCACAGGAGAAAAGCTGACAGCGCCGTTTTCTTCGTACAGCACTACCTGTTGCTCTAATGCTTTGCGTTCCACCAAAGCAATAGCTGCTTCGTATTTGTCGTCAAAGGCCTGATGTATGGCTTTTTTCTTGCGCTGATACCCCGGGTTATCAAAAGCGGCCGGGAAGGTATCGAGCAGCTCGTCTATTAAGGCTTCGACCTTTTTCACCAGCACTTTGCCTTCACCCGGCACTAAACGTAAGGTGCCCGGAATACGTTCATCATCAAAGTTATTGATGTAACACCAGTCGTCCGGCGTGGCTTTTTCGCTGGCCGCTTGCTGCAAAATATCCTGCACTAAGGTGTAACGGCCTAAAGCGGGCTCGCCCATCACATAGAGGTTATAACCCGGCATATCCATGCCAATGGCAAAATTTAATGCTGCCTTTGCTCTGTCCTGGCCAATAAAAGTGCTGGATAAACCACTCACATCCAGCGCTTGCTGGATCAGGTTTTTATCAAGTTGTGGGCCTAAATGTTCGGCGGTTAAAGCATATTTATGGCTGTTGTGCGTCATGCAACCTGCTCAGTGTTAAAAGATGAAAACTACAATTTCCGTCATCTTAACAAATCATTGAATAAAATGAAGGATGTAAACCTAAGTAACTTGGAGTTGCAGGGAGGCGACAAGCCTGTGAGACCCCAGGAGCATAGTTACCCTATGTGACTAGGGCGAGTGGCGCAGTCAACAAAGCTGCAGCTTCAAGGACGACGGTTTTAAAAAGGCAGACCCTGACGGCTAAAATGAGTCCCTCCGCAATATACACAAGCACCTAATTCAGCCGGATGGTAAAAGGCCTGTTGTTGCTGACACTGTTGGCATTGATACAGTCCCATGCCCACTTCTTCACCTTGCAGATACGTACCCTGATGATCCAAATCCTGCATCAGTTCCTGCCATTCGATCTGGGTTTTATCGGTAATTAGCGAAAGCTCATACCACAGGGTTTCAGGCCAGAGGGATGGCGCTTGTTCTGCTTCTGTGGCCTGACGTTTAAAGGTTTCGATAAAAAGCTGAGTTTCATAAGCGGTCAGCTCTTTACCTGCTTTGATATAAGCTTTAACTGTGTCGGCAAAACCCACCAGATTATCCAGTTGCTGCTGCCGCCCTTCTTTAAACATAGTGGCTAACTCATTGAGCCAATTCTGATATTTTTCTTTAAATTCGGACATAATCCCTCCTTACTGCTTAGTCTTAGTATAGACGGACAAAATCAGCAGGCTGGATTTTAAACCTGTGGCCGGGTTGTTTAATCGCAGACTCTATTGCAGCTTTGGCTACTAAAGCTCAGTCTGATGGCAGAATTTTATCAGGATATACCCATGAAACTTTTTTGCGCTTTTATCGCAGTGGCCGCCTTCAGCAGTGCCCATGCAGCCGACTACTTTCCTCCTGCAGGTCAGTGGCAACACAAACCAGCGGCCGAATTAAAAGTGGACGCCACCTTGCTGCAACAGGCTGTGGACTACGCTATCCAGGCTGAAAACCAAGCGGATCCGGATCAGGCCATTAATCAGGCCACCACCTTTGGTGCCAAAGAGCCTTATGATCAAATCATTGGCCCTATGAAAACCCGCTCTCCTGCCAACGGCCTTATTATTTACAAAGGCGCAGTAATAGCGCAGTGGGGTGATACCCAGGCTGTGGATATGACCCATAGCATCACTAAAACCTTTTTAACCACAGTGACAGGCCTTGCCTGGCAACAGGGCTTAATTCGTAACCTGCAGGACAAAGTAGATGGCTATATGCCACATGGTGTGGATTTATATCAGGGCGCACACAACAGCCAAATCCGCTGGGATCATCTGCTACGTCAAACCAGCGACTGGCAAGGCACCTTATGGGGCAAACCGGACTGGGCTGACCGACCTGAAGGCAAAACACCGGCCGACTGGCCAAAACGGCCGCTACGAACGCCGGGCAGCCATTACAAATACAATGATGTGCGGGTGAATCTGCTGGCGCTATCGACTTTGTATGTCTGGCGTAAACCTCTGCCCCAAGTGCTGAATGAACAGATCATGACTCCCATTGGCGCGTCATCGACCTGGCGCTGGTATGGCTATGACAATAGCTGGATTGAGCTGGATGGTCAGAAGATACAGTCTGTATCAGGAGGTGGCCATTGGGGCGGCGGCATGTTCATCAACGCCTGGGATTTAGCCCGTTTTGGTTATTTATTTTTGCGGGATGGCAAGTGGCAGGACCAACAGCTGATTAATAAAGAATGGATCCGGCTTGCCAGCACTGGCGGCTCAGCCAACCCTGAATACGGTTTTGCCAACTGGTTTTTAAACCCGGGCCGTAAAGCTCTGCCCAATGCGCCAGCAACCGCTGTTACTTTTCAGGGCGCGGGCCGCAATATTATTTACATCGACAAAGACAACGATCTGCTGATGGTGGCGCGCTGGATTGGCAATGGCGATGAACTGAATCAACTGGTTGGCAAAGTACTGAAGTCATTGCCACCCAGTCCCCATAAATAGCACGAGAGTGTTTTTTCATGGTTAAGCTTTTTGCACGGCGCTATTTTTTGTGCCGTGCAATAGTGATATTCCCAAGAGTGCCTGTTGTTGCGCCCCCCTCGCTTGCGGTATGCTAGCGGCAATTTTTCCCGCCGGTTTTATCGGTCTGGTTTTGACGTCATGTTGGAAGGTTTTTAATGCACGAACAATATAATCCGCAGTTGATTGAACAGCAGCTGCAAAAGGAATGGGAACAAACAAACGCCTTTAAAGTAGTAGAAGATGCTTCGAAAGAAAAATACTACTGCCTCTCCATGTTCCCGTACCCAAGTGGCCGTTTACATATGGGCCATGTGCGTAACTACACCATAGGTGATGTGATCAGCCGCTTCCAGCGTATGCAAGGCAAAAACGTCATGCAGCCTATGGGGTGGGATGCTTTTGGTTTACCAGCAGAAAACGCTGCTATTGCCAATAAAACAGCACCAGCCAAATGGACCTACGCCAATATCGACTACATGAAAGGCCAGCTGAAACGCTTAGGTTTTGGTTACGACTGGGACCGCGAAGTCGCGACCTGTAAACCTGAATACTACAAGTGGGAACAATGGTTCTTTACCAAGTTATTCGAAAAAGGCCTGGTCTACAAAAAAATGGCCACAGTAAACTGGGACCCTGTGGATCAGTGCGTATTGGCCAACGAGCAAGTGATTGACGGCCGCGGCTGGCGTTCAGGTGCCTTGGTAGAACAGCGTGATTTGGCACAGTGGTTTATTAAAATCACAGATTACGCCGAAGAATTATTACAAGACTTAGACCAGTTAGACGACTGGCCAGAGCAAGTCAAAACCATGCAGAAAAACTGGATCGGCCGCTCAGAAGGCGTAGAGATCGAGTTTAAAGTGGCAGGTTCAGATCAATCCATGACTGTCTACACCACACGTCCGGACACTTTATATGGCGTGACTTATGTAGCAGTGGCCGCTCAGCATCCATTAGCCCAACAAGCAGCAGTTAATAATCCAGAATTACAGGCTTTTATTGACGAGTGCAAAGGCGGCAAAATGGCCGAAGCAGACATGGCGACCATGGAGAAAAAAGGCGCGCCAACAGGTTTGTTTGCTATTCACCCATTAACAGGTGAACAGGTACCGGTGTGGGTCGCTAACTTTGTACTAATGCATTACGGCTCAGGCGCTGTGATGGCCGTACCTGGTCACGATCAGCGCGATTTTGAATTTGCCACTAAATACGGTCTGGCGATTAAACAAGTAGTTCAGCCTGAAGCTGGCAGCAGTGCAGTCTGCGATTTAACTACTGCTGCCTTTACTGAAAAAGGCGTGCTGGTGAACTCTGGCGAATTTAATGGTTTAGACTTCGCAGCAGCTTTTAAAGCCATAGCCGACAAGTTAAGCGCTATGGGTGTAGGTCAGGTGAAAGTGAACTACCGTTTACGTGACTGGGGGGTTTCCCGTCAACGTTACTGGGGTTCACCTATCCCTATGCTGACACTGGAAGATGGTACTCAAGTGCCAGTTCCGGAAGATATGCTGCCGGTGCGTTTACCTGAAGATGTGGTGATGAATGGCGTAACCTCGCCAATCAAAGCCGATCTGGAGTGGGCAAAAACCACCTACAACGGCCAGGCCGCTTTGCATGAAACTGACACCTTCGATACCTTTATGGAATCGAGCTGGTACTATGCTCGTTACTGCAGCCCTGATCATGACAAAGCTATGCTGGACCCAGCCAAAGCCAACTACTGGCTGCCGGTTGATCAGTACATTGGTGGTATTGAACACGCCATTTTGCACTTACTGTACTCACGTTTCTTCCACAAACTGTTACGTGACGTAGGTTTAGTTCAATGCGACGAACCCTTCAAACGTTTATTGTGCCAGGGCATGGTGTTAGCAGACACTTTCTACCGTGAAACAGAAAACGGTGGCAAAGAATGGTTCTCTCCTGCCGATGTCGCGACAGAACGTGACGAAAAAGGTCGTATTACCGCATCTATTTTAAAGACGGACGGCAAGCCGGTGTTATCAGCTGGCATGAGCAAAATGTCCAAGTCGAAAAACAACGGTATTGACCCGCAATTGGTCATAGACCAATACGGCGCCGACACAGTGCGTTTATTTATGATGTTTACTGCGCCACCAGAGCAAACTCTGGAGTGGCAGGATTCAGCCGTAGAAGGTGCAAACCGTTTCTTACGCCGTATCTGGACTTTGGCAGCCGATCATAAAGAGCTGTTCAGCACAGCTGTAACCTCTTTGGAATTAAACTCAGATCAAAAAGCGCTGCGCCGTGATATTCACAAAACCATAGCCAAAGTGTCTGACGATATAGGCCGTCGTAACGTGTTTAACACTGCTGTTGCCGCTATTATGGAACTTGCCAACAAAGTACAAAAAGCGCCTGTGGATACGGACGCTGACAAGCAAGTGAAACGTGAAGGTATTCAGACCTTAGTACAGTTACTGAACCCAATCACACCACACTTGTCGCAGTACCTGTGGAAGGAGTTAGGTTTTGCTACTGCGCTGGAACAAAGCCCATGGCCAGTGGCTGATGCAGCTGCTATGGTGGAAGACGAAAAGCTGGTGGTGGTACAAATTAACGGTAAAGTCCGCGCCAAAGTAACAGTCTCAGTGGATGCGACTGAAGCTCAGGTGCTGGAACTTGCTCATGCCCAAGAAAACGTGCAGCGTTTCCTGGAAGGGGTCACTATCCGTAAAGTGATTTATGTTCCGGGTAAATTGCTGAGTCTGGCCGTAGGATAAAATGAAAAAACACTCCGTATGGACAGGGCTGCTGCTTGCAGGCAGCCTGCTTCTGACCAGCTGTGGCTTCCACTTACGTGGCAGCCTGCCGCTGGAGCGTTATCCGGCCATTTTTGTGGATGCCAAAAAGCACTCAGAACTGGCCAGCTTGCTATCACAACAGTTGGAAAGCAATAAAGTGAAATTGCTGACCGAACTGGATCCGAAAGCACCAGCTCTGATGCTTCAGCAGGATAGTCTGGAACGCCGGACTTTATCTTTATTCCCTAATGGTCAGGTCGCCGAATACGAGCTGATTTATAGAGTGAAGTACCAGTTACTGCTGCCGGATCAAGATATTCAGGAGTTTCAATTCGAACTGACCCGTGACTATCAGGACGATCCAAACCTTGCGCTTGCCAAAGCCAAAGAGCTGGATTTGTTATTGCAGGAGCTGAGAAATCAGGCGGCAAGCCGCATTATCCGTCAGTTAAACCGGATCAAATGATGCTGAAGCTGTATAGCAATCAGCTTGCTGCACAGTTACAAAAAGGCCTGGCACCTGTGTATCTGGTGTTTGGTGAAGAACCGCTGCAAAAGCAAGAAAGCATAGATTTGATTCGGGCTGCTGCAAAAAAGCAAGGTTTTGAAGAACGACAAAGTTACAGCTGGGACAATAGTTTCAGCTGGAACGACTTTCTGATGGAGCTGAATAACCTATCGTTATTTTCACCCCGTCGTGTATTCGAGCTGGAACTGCCGGCCAAATTACCGACAGGCGTCAGCGATTTATTAAAACAACTGCCCGCTTTACTGCACCAGGATTTAATTCTGGTGTTGCATGCTGCCAAAAATGCCAATGATTATGCAAAATCGGCCTGGTTTAAAACGCTGGCGGAACAGGCAGTGCAGGTGCAGTTTTACCCACTGGATGATCAGCAGTTTCAGCGCTGGTTACAACAACGAGCTTCGCAACTTAAACTGCATTTAACCCCGGATGCCATCACCTTAATGCAGCATCACTGTGCCGGTAATTTATTGGCTGCAGCGCAGGAGCTGGAAAAATTGGGGTTAAGTCTGGTCAGTGGCACCATAGATGCTGAACTTCTGGAACAGCATTTAGCGGACCAGTCGCATTTTTCTGTGTTTCAACTGGTCGATGCATTGCTTTCTGGCCAGGGTAACGAAGCCTTGCACCGGCTTGACCGATTATTACAGCAGGACACTGAACCTGTGATCATTGCCTGGCAATTGCAAAAAGAAGTCACGACTTTGATGCAAATGCATCTGGCCCAACAGCAAGGTAAACCGCTGGCAGATTTTTTCAAAAAAAATGCAATTTGGCCTAAACGTCAGCCTATGTATCAGACAGCAGTATCACGTTTACCTGCCAAATGGCTGGGTTATGTGCAGCAGGAACTGGCCGCCTTTGACCGGGCTTTTAAGTCCGGCGCGTTAAATAGCCCTGAACTGGCGTTGGCGCATTTAACCAGTTTATTGGTCAGCCCTGTGTCTAAAGTATTTTCATTGCAGCAGCGTTATGCCGACTTCACGCCCTGATCGCGCCTTTGCCGTTTTTGGCGGCACTTTTGACCCCATCCATTTAGCGCATTTAGCTTGCGCTCAATACGTATTAAAACACTGTGCTGTCCGTGAAGTACAACTGATGCCCTGCCATTTGCCAGCTCATCGCGCCAGCCCTGGCGTCAGTGCTGAACACAGAGCGGCTATGGTGCAACTCGCCATTGAGCATATTCCTGGTTTGTCGCTACAGAGTCTGGAGTTAAATAAACACAGCCCTTCATATACGGTGGATAGTTTGCGTTTATTGCGCGAACAGTATCCGCGCGGTGGCTTGTTATTTGTGATGGGGATGGATTCACTGGCCTATTTTAAGCAGTGGCATCAGTGGCAAAGTATTTTACAACTGGCTCATCTGGTGGTTTGTCAAAGACCAGGCAGTTCGGCTGAAGATGGTGATTGCCCTGCACTACTGCAACAATATGGCACCAAGGCACTGCAAGACCTGCATTTACTGGACGCTGGCAAAATTATGCTGCTCGATAACCCACCTCTGGATCTCAGTGCAACCCGGGTTCGCACCTTACTGGAAAAAAACCAGCAAAGCAGCGAACTAAATCAACTGATACCAGCCGAAGTGCTGCAGTATATAAAAACAGAAAGGCTGTACTGCGGCATATAAGATCAGAATAAAAAGTGTTAACATGTCGCGTTTTTAGACCCCGGAGTTAAAAGTGCAAGCACAAGAGTTATTAGCCTTCGTCCT
>Ga0247725_1000065_pt1 | contig 144941 bp, 126 predicted proteins | sample OKSTACKMCFT3sol_FD_183021 | JGI IMG/M metagenome (GOLD analysis project Ga0247725, IMG submission 183021) | Subsurface sediment microbial communities from gas well in Oklahoma, United States - OK STACK MC-FT3-sol | ecosystem: Environmental > Terrestrial > Deep subsurface > Rock core/Sediment...
TAGTTGAAGGTCAACGTGTAACTTTCGAAGTTACTGAAGGCCAAAAAGGTCCTCAGGCTGAGAACGTAACTGTTACCGGTTAATAGTTTTCTGAAAAAGAGCCAACTTTTAGTTGGCTTTTTTTATGTCTGAAATTCGGTGAATTTGTTTCGTAACAGACAGTTTTTATTAAGTAATTAAATATTTTTGATTTTCTCTGTTGTTCTTTGATTTGATCTCAAAGCTCTAATGACAATTGCGCCAAGGCTTCTTGAGCTTTTAATCCAACATGAATTCCCACTAGTCGTACTTTTTTACCTTGGCCTCTGTGCCAGGCTTGCTCCAATAACTGCTTTAAGCTGGCCAGATCCAGTTCAGGTTGTTGTTTTTCTACAGTAGTTTGCTGGAAGTCCGCGAATTTGAGCTTGATGCCAATTTTCTGGATATGGGCTCCGGCTTCACAACGTTCAATGCGCCGGCGCAGTTTAGGTAATAGCTCAGACAAACTTTGTTGACCAGCATCCAGATCAGGTAAATCTTCTGTATAGGTGTGTTCAATAGCGACTGATTTGCGTGGGTAATCAGTGTGCACGTCACGACCATCCCGGCCAAAGCTGCGCTCAATCAAAGTCTCCGCAAAGCTGCCGAAATGTTTGACTAGCGTATGTAAAGGCGCGTTTTGGATGTCCACACATTTATAGAACCCCAAAGTCGCTAGTCGCTCGGCTGTTTTTTTACCTACGCCTGGGATTTTATGCAAAGGCAGGAATTTGACAAAGTCGTCGACTTTATCTGGTGGTAAAACGAATAACCCATCAGGTTTATTTTCATCGCTGGCAATTTTTGCGAGAAATTTATTTGGCGCTACACCAGCAGAAGCTGTTAAACCTGTTTCGGCTAAAATTACCCTGCGAATATCCTCTGCAATGCGGGTCGCACTGCCAGAGAACAAAGTACTGTCGCTGACATCTAAATAAGCTTCATCCAGAGATAAAGGTTCTACTTTGTCGGTGTAGCGATGAAAAATAGCCTGAATTTGTAAGCTGGCTGCTTTGTATTTCTCCATATCGCCGGGTAACAACAGCAGGTGAGGGCAGAGTTTTAACGCCTGACCAGTCGGCATAGCAGAACGCACCCCATAGACACGGGCTGGGTAGTTACAGGTACTGATTACGCCACGTTCAGTGCGGCTGCCGCCTATGGCAAGAGGTATAGTGCGCCAGTCAGGTCTATCCCGCATTTCTACCGCAGCGAAAAAACAGTCCATGTCGATATGAATGATTTTTTTCATGTACAGAGCACTGTTGGTTTATACAGTTACATCATTGTCCAGTTTTGGTTTTTTGTAAAGTTAGATACTGTTTTTATTTACAGTTAATTCTGTAGCTCCGCTGACCAGCCCGGATTTAAATGATTTTGGATGTTTAGATGGCTATTTAATAGCTGCAACTTTAATGGATTCCATGTAGAATACGGCGCAGTTTTTTTGTAAATAGCCTGGCCATTTTGGCCACCTGGGAGCAAGCATGTTAAAGCGCGAAATGAACATTGCCGATTTTGATCCGGAATTATGGCAATCCATTACCAACGAAACCCAACGTCAGGAAGATCACATTGAGCTGATCGCTTCAGAAAACTATGCCAGTCCACGTGTTCTGCAGGCTCAGGGTTCTCAGTTAACGAACAAATATGCTGAAGGTTACCCGCATAAGCGTTATTACGGTGGTTGTGAGTACGTGGACGTAGCTGAAGATTTAGCTATCGCCCGTGCAAAAGAGTTGTTTGGCGCCGATTACGCAAACGTGCAACCGCACTCAGGCTCGCAGGCGAACTCTGCAGTATTTTTAGCTTTATTAAATGCTGGTGATACCATTTTAGGTATGAGTCTGGCACATGGCGGTCACTTAACTCACGGCGCTACAGTAAGTTCTTCAGGTAAGTTATACCATGCTGTGCAATACGGCTTGCACCCTGAAACTGGTGTGATTGATTATGCTCAGGCTGAAGCTTTAGCTCTGGAACACAAACCTAAACTGATTATTGCAGGTTTTTCGGCCTATTCAGGCATAGTAGATTGGCAGAAATTCCGTGAAATCGCCGACAAAGTGGGTGCTTACCTGATGGTAGATATGGCTCACGTCGCAGGTTTAGTGGCTGCAGGTTTGTATCCAAACCCTGTCCCTATTGCTGATGTGGTAACAACTACTACACACAAAACTTTAGCTGGTCCTCGTGGTGGTTTAATTCTTGCCCGCAAAAACGAAGAGATCGAAAAGAAACTCAACTCAGCGGTTTTCCCTGGCGGTCAGGGTGGTCCTCTGATGCATGTGATTGCAGCAAAAGCTGTAGCCTTTAAAGAAGCGCTGCAACCAGAGTTTAAAGTGTATCAGCAACAAGTGCTGAAAAACGCTGTAGCTATGTGTGATGAAATGATCAAACGTGGCTACAAAATTGTCTCTGGTGGTACGCAGAACCATTTATTCCTGATGGATTTAATAGACAAAAACATTACAGGTAAAGAGGCTGATGCCTGGTTAGGTCTGGCTCATATCACTGTGAACAAGAACTCAGTGCCAAATGACCCACGTTCACCATTTGTGACCAGCGGCTTACGTATCGGTACTCCAGCCATTACCCGCCGCGGTTTTAAAGAAGCTGAAGCCCGTCTAGTTGCAAGCCTGATCTGTGACGTGTTGGACAGCCGCGGTGACGCTGGCGTCATTGATAAAGTCCGTGCCCAGGTTTCTGAAGTCTGTGGCCGTTTGCCAGTTTATGCCTAATAGCTTGCTATGACTGAGCAAAGATAGAGTGTTATGATGGCCGCTTAAAGCGGCCATTTTTTTCGGAGAAATTCCGTGTTTTGTCCTTTTTGTCGTGCCGACGATACCAAAGTTATAGACTCCCGCTTAGTGGCGGATGGGTCTCAAGTAAAAAGACGACGTGAATGTGGCGCCTGTCACGAGCGTTTTACCACCTTTGAAGCTGCCGAATTGGTCATGCCCCGCATTGTGAAACGTGACGGCTCCCGCGAGCCTTACAACGATGCCAAGCTGCGCAGCGGCGTGATGCGTTCACTGGAAAAACGTCCCGTACCTATAGAACAAATTGAGTCTTTGATCAGCAAAGTGGAAAGTTTATTACGTGCCACTGGTGAGCGCGAAGTGCCAAGCCAAATGCTGGGTACCTTGATTATGGATGAGCTGGTAAAACTCGATAAAGTAGCGTACGTGCGTTTTGCCTCTGTCTACCGCTCTTTTAAAGATATCCGCGAGTTTGGTGAAGAAATTGCCCGGCTTGGAGATAACTAAGTGAGTTTTACTGAACTCGATCATCAGTATATGGCCAGAGCCATAGAACTCGCCTCTAAAGGCTGTTTTACAACTGCACCTAACCCAAATGTCGGCTCTGTCATAGTGCGGGATGGCCATATTGTAGGTGAAGGTTATCATCGTCAGGCCGGTGGCCCACATGCCGAAGTCTTTGCCTTGAGGCAGGCAGAGCATCTGGCTTTGGGGGCCACCTGTTATGTCACCTTGGAGCCTTGCAGTCATTATGGTCGCACTGGACCTTGTGCTTTGGCTTTGGTGAATGCGGGTGTGAAAAAAGTCATAATGGCTATGCTGGATCCTAATCCTTTAGTGGCTGGGCGTGGTGTGCAAATTCTGCAAGATGCAGGCATTGAAGTGCAGGTTGGTTTGCTTGAACAGCAAGCCAGGGCATTAAATCCAGGCTTTTTAAGTCGGATGGAGCGGCAAAAACCTTATGTTCGGCTTAAACTTGCCACCAGTCTTGATGGGCGTATTGCGCTTGCCAATGGTAAAAGTCAGTGGATAAGCTCGGCAGAGTCCCGCTCTGACGTACAGTTGATGCGGGCTCAATCCCATGCCATTTTGTCGACCGCCACCACTGTGCTTGCTGACGATGCCCGTTTAACAGTTCGGCCAGAAGGGCTTGCGATCACTACACTGGAAGATGGCTCCGTGCGTCAGCCTATCCGGGTTATTTTGGACCGCAGCTGTAAATTAACAGGGCTGGAGCTTTTGTTTTCGCAAAATGGCCCCATAGTGCTGGTGCATGACAAGCAATACGCGCCAAGATTTGAGTTGCCGCAGGTGCGGTTTATTGCGTTGGATTCCGCTGAATTGGGATTGAATCTACAGCAAGTGATGCAGACCCTGGCGGCAGAACAGATCAACGATGTGTGGGTTGAAGCCGGTGCTGTACTGGCCGGGGCTTTATGGCAAGCCGGATTGGTCGACGAGTTGATTGTCTATCAGGCGCCGTTGCTACTCGGTGACAAAGCCAAAGCTATGCTGCAGTTACCAAATTACAGTGAGCTGTCAGAAGCGCAACATTTTGTATGGACTTCAGTTGAGACACTGGGACCTGATTTAAAATTAACAGCAAGGTTAAAACCATGTTTACCGGAATAATCGAAGCAACGGGTAAAATCAGCGCCATCAAAGCCAGTGGTGTGGATTTAAAGCTGACCATTGAATCCGACAGTCTGGACTTTTCTGATGTCAAACTTGGCGACAGTATTGCTAGCAATGGTGTTTGCCTGACTGTAACAGCTCTGCATGGCAACAGTTTTAATGCTGATGTTTCGGGCGAAACAGTAAAGCGTACTTTGTTTGGCCAGTACAAAGTAGGGCAGTTAGTGAACCTGGAAAAAGCCTTGCTCGCGACAGGACGCTTAGGAGGTCATCTGGTCAGCGGCCATGTCGATGGCATCAGTAGTGTCGAAAAAGTTGAGAAATTTGGCGAAGCCTGGCAAGTCTGGATAAAAATGCCACAACAGTTGGCGCATTACATCGCTGAAAAAGGCTCTATTACAGTGGATGGCATCAGCCTGACTGTTAATGAATTAAGCTCCAGTGCTTTTCGTTTAACCATAGTGCCTCATACGGCGCAGGAAACTACTTTGATCAGCCTCAAAGCAGGTAGTCAGGTGCATCTGGAAGTGGATTTAATAGCGCGTTATTTAGAACGTTTGCTGCAAGGCCGGGAAGGGGCTGGCAGTAAAGGCGTGACTATGGATTTATTGCAACAACGTGGTTTTTTATAACGCAGTAAGGCCCGGGGCCTGAGGTGAAGTATGCAACTGAATACACCAGCAGAAATTATTGAAGATATTCGTCAGGGTAAAATGGTTATTCTGATGGATGACGAAGACCGCGAAAACGAAGGCGATTTAGTGATGGCGGCAGAATACGTCACGCCTGATGCAGTGAATTTTATGGCTACCCATGGCCGTGGTTTGATTTGTTTGACGCTGACGAAAAAGCGCTGCGAGCAGTTAAAACTGCCTCTGATGGTGGATAAAAACTTATCGCCATTCTCTACCGCTTTTACCTTATCTATTGAAGCTGCAGAAGGCGTGACTACAGGTATATCAGCAGCTGACCGCGCCCGCACAGTCAAAGCGGCTGTAGCCCGGGATGCCAAGCCAACAGATATTGTGTATCCGGGTCATATTTTCCCTTTAATGGCTCAGGACGGCGGTGTCTTAGTACGGGCTGGTCACACTGAGGCAGGTTGCGACTTAGCCCGTATGGCGGGTTTAGAGCCTGCTGCTGTGATTGTTGAAATTTTAAATGAAGACGGCACTATGGCGCGTCGTCCGGATTTAGAAGTTTTTGCTAAAAAACACGGCATTAAAATAGGCACCATCGCTGATTTAATTGAATACCGTAATTTGCATGAAACCACCATAGAGCAAGTGGCCAGTTGCCAGTTACCTACTGAATTTGGTGAGTTTAAGCTGGTCACTTTCCGTGACACCATAGACAACCAAATTCATTTTGCTTTAGTCAAAGGCGCGGTAGAAGCAGAACAGCCCACTTTAGTCCGTGTGCACTTGCACAACACCTTCAGTGATTTGCTGTTATCTGACCGTGGCGCCAATCGCAGCTTTTCGTTGCACTGTGCGATGAAGCGTATTGCGCAAGAGGGCGGTGTTTTAGTGCTTTTAGGTAAAAACGAAAGCAGTCAGGAATTGGTGCAGATGGTGCAAAACTTTGAGGCCGAAGACAAAGGCGAAAAAGCGAAAACTGAGCTGTGGAAAGGTACCTCCCGTAATGTCGGCGTAGGGTCACAAATTCTGGCTAGTTTAGGCGTGAAAAAAATGCGTCTGTTAAGCGCGCCGAAAAAATACCATGCGTTGTCTGGATTCGGTCTTGAAGTTGTCGACTATGTGTCTGAATAAGACTCTGTAACAACTGCTGCAGAAACAGTAGCAGGGCACGGGCAATCTTGTGTTATCATGACGCCCGTTTTTTTGAATTCTGGTGTTTAAAACCATTTTTTTGCAGCAAATATGCAATAAGGACCTCCAATGCAGGTGATTGAAGCAGGGTTAACCGCTAAAGGTAAAAAATTTGCCATCGTTGTGGCCAGATTCAACAGCTTTATTGTCGAAAGTTTATTAGACGGTGCTGTGGATACCTTAAAGCGTGTAGGTGACGTCGCTGATCAGGATATCACTGTAGTTCGCATTCCTGGTGCTTTTGAAATGCCTTTAGCTGTACAAAAAGTAGCGGCTAGCGGCAAATACGATGCGATCATCGCTTTAGGCGCAGTGATCCGTGGTGGTACCCCTCATTTTGAATATGTAGCAGGCGAATGTACCAAAGGTCTGGCCCAGGTCATGATGCAGCACAGTATTCCTGTTGCTTTTGGCGTATTGACTGTAGACAGTATCGAACAGGCTGTTGAGCGTGCCGGTACTAAAATGGGCAATAAAGGCGCAGAAGCAGCGATGTCCTCGCTGGAAATGGTAAACGTTCTCTCTCAGTTGTAGGATTTGTTAATGAAACCTAATGCACGTCGTTTAGCCCGTTCTTTGGCCGTTCAGGGTGTTTATAGCTGGCAAGTCAGCAAAAACCCTATTGGTGATATTGAACAGCAGTTACTGCTGGAACAAAACACCAAACACCTGGACGTGGGCTATTTCCAGGATATTTTACGTGGTGTGGCTGTAAATCATCCTGTATTGGATGAAGCGGTAAAGCCGTTTTTAGACCGTCCGTTTGAAGAAATTGATCTGGTCGAAAAAGCCATATTACGTGTCTCAGCCTACGAGCTGAAATACCGTCTGGATGTGCCGTACAAAGTGGTGATTAATGAAGCCATCGAGCTGGCAAAAGCCTTTGCTGCCGACGACAGTCACAAGTTTGTTAACGGCATACTAGATAAAGCCGTCAAACGCCTGCGAACCGAATAAAAAATGGAGAGCCGGCGTAAGTCGGCTTTTTTATGGGTGAATTTGAGTTAATTCAACGTTGTTTTGCTGAAGCGGGCCGTAAACGCACGGACGTTGCCATTGGTATTGGTGATGACGGCGCTGTGTTACAGGTGCGTGAAGGCTGTGATCTGGTGATCACCACCGACAGCATGGTCGAAGGCATCCATTTTTTTCCGGACGTCGACCCACGTTCGCTCGGTCATAAGTTGGTAGCTGTGAATGTCAGCGATTTAGCCGCTATGGGCGCTGAGCCTTGCTGGTTATCTTTGGCGCTCACTTTACCCAAAGTTGATGAGGAATGGCTGACCGCTTTTGCCGAAGGCTTAAGCGAAACCGCCGACTATTACAACTGCCAGCTGATAGGCGGCGATACCACCCGTGGTCCTTTGAGTTTAACCATGATTGCCAAAGGTTTAGTACCCAAAGGCAAGGCCATTACCCGAGCCGGTGCACAAAATGGTGATTATTTGTATGTCACTGGTACTTTGGGTGATGCTGCTTTAGGGTTGCAACTGGTACAAAACAAAGTCGAAGTCAGCAAAAAACACCGCGCCCATATACTACAGCGTTTTCATTATCCGACAGCTCGTGTCGCTTTAGGTCAGGCACTGCGTAACATCGCAAGCTCAGCCATGGACGTGTCCGATGGTCTGGCCGGTGATTTATTGCACATATTGCGACGCTCCAAAGTGGGAGCTGTGGTAGATGTCAGCAAGTTACCTATGTCTCAGGCGCTGAAAGACAGCTGCAGTTCTGAGCAGGCGCTACAATTTGCCTTGTCAGGTGGCGAAGATTACGAACTTTTATTTACAGTGCCAGAGAACCGTCGTGGTTCTTTAGAAGTGCTGCTGTCACCTTATGGTGTGCCAGTCACTTGTATCGGTCGCATCACCGGCGCTGTCGGCAAGCTGGAGTTTAAACAAGGGGATTTACCTTTTGTCTACCAGCATCAGGGTTTTGAGCACTTTTAATGACCTCCACTGAACAAGATAAGCCTCAGTTTGACCTGAAAAAATGGACTCATTTCCTTGCTTTAGGTTTCGGTTCAGGATTAGCTCCTAAAGCTCCGGGTACCTTTGGTACTTTAGCTGCTATCCCCTTGATTTATCTGCAGTCTTTGCTAACGCCACAGTTTGCCTTGATCTGGGTGCTTTTTGCTTTTGTACTTGGCTGTTACGTTTGTGGCCAGACCGCAAAAGACATAGGCGAACACGATCACGGTGCCATAGTCTGGGATGAGGTGGCAGGTTACAGTCTGGCCATGTGGTGTATTCCGTTCGAATGGCAGTACCTGCTGGCTGGTTTTTTGCTCTTCCGTTTTTTTGATATCGTCAAACCCTGGCCTATTCGTTTGCTGGATAAAAAAATCCACGGCGGTTTTGGCATTATGATTGATGATATGGCGGCTGGTTTCCTAAGCTGGCTGATCCTGTTCGCGCTGGTGCAGTGGCAAGCTTTTAGTTAATATAAATTTTTCCCTGCTCTCCGGTGATTGCTGTGCGTTTTTCGCTGCTGGTTTTTTTAGCCTTATTCTCTGTTGCCCTCTGTGCTCAGGGTCAGCCCGGTTCTATTTACGATTTTGATATAAAGCACTGGAACAGTGCTGATGGTTTGTCGTCGAATTCTGTCCGGGCTATTAGTCAGGATCAATCAGGTTATTTATGGGTGGGTACCTTGTATGGCCTGAATCGTTTTGACGGCCATCACTTCACGCAATTTAGTACGAAAACAAGTCGCCAATTGGCCAGTAACTCCATTAATAAATTATTGTTGGACCAACAGGGCTATATGTGGGTTGGTACTAAATCTGGGTTATCTGGTTTTAATCCTCAGACACTGAAATTTGATCGCTACCCTATTTTAGCTGAAGTCACTTCGCTGGTTCAGATCGCACCGGACGAGCTTTGGGTTGCGGCTGAAAATCTGTTTAAAGTAAAGCAAGGCAAAGTTAGCCGTATTCACAGTATCAAAGAGCCGGTCATGCAGATGGAGCAGGCTGGGGATGCGGTGTGGGTCACTACAGCCAGACATTTATACAAGCTGAGCCCGCAAGGCCAAATTCAGCAAATCGAACTGCCTGAGGAGCTGCAGCAACATCCACTCTATGATTTAAGCTGGTTCAACAACAAGTTACATTTTGCCAGTGAGTCTGGTTATTTCCATCTGGATAAACAGCAAAAAATTGTTCGTTGCGCTATTGATGGGGTGGATAATGCGGCTGTGTATAAGCTGTTCAGAGACAAATCCGGAAGTGATTGGGTCTCAGGTTACAACAAACTATTTCATCGGCATGCAGGTCAAAAATGGCAGCAAATTAGCGCCGAGGAATTAGGTAGTTCCCCCTGGTTCAGTGATATTTTTGAAGATAGAGATCACAACATTTGGATGGCCAGTTTTAGTGAGGGGCTTTACAGGGCCTCTCCTGGCAAAATGCGTCGGGTTCTGGGCAAGGGACAGCAGGATACAGTAGTGCGGAGTTTACGCTATTCGCCTCGTTTGGATGGCATGCTTATGGCCACTCAAACTAACCTGGGCCTGCTTACAGCAGATGAGGACTTTATTGAACTGGTGGATCATCAGTCGTTGGGTCAAAGCTCTGTCTATGATTTCTACGATAAAAATAATCTGCTGTGGCTTGGGACTGACAATGGTCTTTTGCGCTACAACTTTGATGATAAAACAATAAGCCGACCTTTTGCAGAACTGGCACATACAGCTATTCGGGTTGTACAGCCGGGCGCTCAGTCGGGTTTATGGATAGGCGGTGCCAGTGGACTGTACCACTACGATGGTAACAAGTTGACTGCGGCGCCTTTCAATACCGATTTGGAATCCAGTTTTGTTACTGTTATTGAAGATAACGATCAGGAACTTTTGATTGGAACTACGGGGGGCTTGTATTTATATCATCAGGAGAAACTAAACAGAGTCGGGCTTGGTACTCCGTTATTTGGTGCTTACATTACCAGTATTCTGACTTTACCTGATGAGCAACTTCTGGTGGCCACTTTGGACGACGGTTTATTTATCAAATCAGCTGAAGGCCAATGGCAACAATATGACAGCAGTAACGGTTTACCCTTAGATCCGGTGATCAGTTTGTGGTTTGACACAGAGAGTCATTACCTCTGGGCCAGCAGCTTAAAAGGGCTGTTCAGATTCAAACCCCAAACGGAAAATAATCCAAATCAGCCCTTAACTTTTGAAACTGTATTATCTCCTTATGACCGACAACTAGGCACTGCACCTGGCCGCTGTTGCAATGGTGCAGGGCACAGCAAAGTAGCTTATTGGCAAGGGCAACTATGGTATCCAAGTTTAAAGGGCCTGGTGGCAGTGCCTTTACAGCTGACAACAGCGCCTGATAGGGTCTTACAGCCCTTGTTGCAGGAAGTCATGGGGCAAAAGTCTTACCCTTTAGTACCAGATCAACAACAGTTAGTTCTGGATACGTCCGATCGCAATGTCAGTATCCGCTACAGCGCATTGGAGTTTATCAAAGCGAATGCCATCGAATTTCGCTACCAACTTCAGGGTTTTGATCAGGACTGGCAACAGGTTGGTCAACGTCGCGAGGCCATTTATACCAATTTGCCACCTGGCCACTATCAGTTTGTGGTTCAGGTGCGTTATAGCAGTCAATCCTGGACAGATCAGCAGCAACTAAAACTGGAATTAGTAGTACCCCGGCTGTTCACTGAAACTATTGTCTACAAAGGCTTGTGGGCCTTGTTGATTGTACTCGCTCTGTACGGCTTGGCCTGGTTATGGCGTCGCAATGCGGTAATGCAGCAGCAGGAGCTGAGTAAACTGGTGCGGCAGCGCACTGCTGAGCTGGAAAACAGCAACGCCCGTTTGTATGAACTGAACGAGCAATTGTCGCAACTTACTCACAAAGATACTCTGACTGGACTGAGAAACAGACGCTTCTTGTTTGAGCAGTTGCCAAAAGACGTAGAGCAGTATCAACACAACAGAGACGCACTTTTGCAGCAGGGGCGTTGTATAGCTTTACTGCATTTAGATATGGATAATTTCAAATCTATCAATGATTTGTATGGTAATAGTGCGGGGGATTCTGTGCTACAGCAAATCAGCGGGTTGTTATTACGCGAAAGCCGGGGGGCAGACTATGTTGTGCGTTACGCCGGTGAGCAGTTTGTGTTGGTGCTGAGGGATGTGGAGTTCGCGGCTGTGCGCGACGTAGCTTTGCAACTGAACCAACTGGTTGCTGCAGCCCACTTCCAGATCCCGGATGGTCGTCACGTGTCACTGACCTGCTCTATAGGCTACAGTTGTTTCCCATTGGAGTTGTTAGGTGGTCAGTTGATTTCGTGGGAAATCTCTTTGCAACTGTCTGAAATTGCATTACGTAAAGTTAAGCAATCAGGCCGCAATGGCAGTGCAACGCTCGGTTTTGACCCTCAAGTGGATGCTTTTGAGTTTGAAGATTCAGGGCACATTGATGTGCAGGTTGAAAAGTTGCTGGCGGATGGGCTGGCATGGTTTGAAGTAAAAAGCTATCGTCCTTAGCCGTCGTCCTTGAAGCTGCGGCTATGTTGTCTGCGGGCTTTGGCGTGAATTGGAATGTGAGAAGGGCGGGTAAAAGACCCGCCCCTACAACAGAACAGATTTAGCGGCTAAGAAATGCTGCTACCTTGGTCTGAATACCTACAGAGTCTAACCCCAGCTCGGCGTAGATCTGTTCCTGAGTACCATGTTTGATAAAAATATCAGGCAGACCTATGTTCAGTAGCTTCACAGCTAACTGTTCCGCGATACAGTATTCATTGACCGCAGAACCAGCGCCACCCATCAGCGCATTGTCTTCAATAGTGACAAAATGACTATGAGTTTTACTCAGTTCGGTCAGTAGTTGTTGATCCAGAGGTTTAACAAAACGCATATCGACGAGAGTTGCATTCAGCTGCTCTGCGACGCTTTGGCAAGCCTGAAGTAAAGGACCAAAAGCCAGCAAAGCTACCTTTTCTCCCTGACGACGAACAACGGCCTTACCTACAGCGAATTCGGTCATAGCAGTGTCTGGCGCTTCACCATTGCCACTACCCCTAGGGTAGCGCACAGCAGCAGGACCTTTGTGCTGGTAGCCTGTATACAGCATTTGACGACATTCGTTTTCATCCGAAGGTACCATGATCAGCATGTTCGGAATACAACGCATAAAACTTAAATCAAAAGAACCCTGGTGAGTTGGGCCATCGGCACCGACAACACCAGCCCTGTCTATCGCAAAAAGCACGTCCAGATTTTGAATAGCTATGTCGTGGATCAGCTGATCGTAGCCACGTTGCAGGAAACTGGAGTAGATTGCCACTACAGGTTTTAAGCCCTCAATGGCCATACCTGCAGCTAAAGTCACAGCATGTTGCTCAGCAATAGCGACGTCAAAATAACGTTCAGGGTAGCGTTTTGAAAACTGGACTAAATCTGAGCCTTCACGCATGGCCGGCGTAATGCCTTGCAGTTTTGGATCCACTGCTGCCATATCGCAGATCCACTGACCAAAAATATTGGAGAAAGTGGCTTTGCCGGCTTTTTTAGCGGGTTGACACTCTGCTGTAGGGTCAAATTTACTGACCGCATGATAGCCAATAGGGTCTTGTTCTGCAGGAGCGTAGCCTTTGCCTTTTTTGGTGACCACATGCAGTAACTGCGGACCTTTGAGGTTGCGCATATTCCGAATAGTATCGACCAAGCCCTTGACGTCATGGCCATCTATAGGACCTATGTAGTTAAAGCCAAGCTCTTCAAAAAAAGTACCAGGGGTGACCATGCCTTTAAAATGCTCTTCAGCGCGGCTGGCGAGCTGATGCAAGGGTGGCACGCCACTTAATATTTTTTTACCGCCTTCACGCAAACTGGTGTAAAAGTTGCCGGATAAAATGCGGGCGAAATAGCGGTTTAAGGCACCGACATTTTCGGAAATAGACATTTCGTTGTCGTTTAAAATCACCAGCATATCGGGTTTAACTTCACCGGCGTGGTTCAGCGCTTCAAAAGCCATACCAGCGGTAATAGCGCCGTCGCCAATCACAGCTACAACTTTACGGTTTTTTTGTTCGGCGCGTGCTGCTATAGCCATCCCCAAAGCGGCGCTGATTGAGGTGCTGGAGTGACCAACACTCAAGGTGTCGTATTCACTTTCTTCGCGCCAGGGAAAAGGGTGTAAGCCATCTTTTTGCCTGATGCTATGCATTCTGTCACGACGGCCTGTCAGTATTTTATGCGGATAAGCCTGATGGCCCACATCCCAAATTAAGCGATCAAAAGGCGTGTTGTAGACATAATGCAATGCAACTGTCAGCTCAATAGTGCCCAGGCCTGAAGCGAAATGGCCACTGCTTTGACTGACGGTTTTTAATAAAAATGCCCTTAATTCATCACTCAGAGCTGGAAGTTCGTCCTGCGGCAACTGACGTAATTCGGCTGGCAAGTTGGCCTTGCTCAGCAGCGGGAAGTCGAGACTATTCATGGTCATGAGAATGCCTGTGTTAAAACTGTCGTGCAATAACGTACCGGGCCAACGCCACCAGTTCGTCTGTTGCATAAGGAAGTTCGCGTAAAGCGGCTAATGCCTCTTCTACCAATAAGTGTGCTTTTTGCTTGGCCTGATCCAGCCCCAATAAAGACGGATACGTGGCTTTATTGGCTTTTTGGTCTGAACCTGCTGTTTTGCCCAGCACTTGGGTATCACCTTCAATGTCCAGAATATCGTCCTGCACCTGAAAGGCTAAACCTATGGCTCTGCTGTAACGTACCAGAGCCTCTAAATGCGCTGTATTATCTACTGGACTGGCCAGATAAGCAAAACGTACAGAGCATTCAATCAGAGCGCCGGTTTTCAACTGGTGCATCTGCTCCAGTGCTTGCACTGACATTTTCTGATTGGTATGAGCTAAATCAATCGCCTGACCACCACACATGCCGTTGTAGCCCGCATGTAAGGCCAGTTGTTGCACCATAGACAGAATACGTTGTGGCGCAACTTGCTGGTAGTTATGGCTACTTAATAGTTCAAAGGCGAAGGTCTGCAATGCATCACCAGCCAGAATAGCGCTAGCTTCATCAAAAGCTTTATGGCAGGTGGCTTTGCCGCGGCGTAGGTCGTCATTGTCCATAGCGGGTAAATCGTCATGGATTAAAGAGTAGGTATGCAAAGCTTCAATAGCCGCAGCAGGGCCATCCAAATCTGCTAACGAGGCGCCTAACATCTGGCCGCAGCTGTAGACTAAAAATGGCCTCATACGTTTACCACCAAGGAGCAAACTATAAGCCATGGCCTGATGCAGACGAGGAGCAGTCAGAGGTTTGTTATCTAAGTGCTGTTGCAGTACCGATTCCAGCCGTTGCTGGTAAGAGGTCAAAGAATCTAACGTCAACTTATTCACCTTCGTTTGCTACAAAAGGTTCCAGATAATCGTGGCCTGCATCCTGGACTAATAACTGAACTTTTTGTTGAGCGGCCTGTAACTGCTGCTGACTGGTGCGGGAGAGTTCAATACCACGTTCAAATTGGTGTAACGCCTGATCAAGGCTCAGATCACCTTGTTCAAGTTGCTGTACTATCTGTTCCAGCTCTGCAATGCTTTGCTCAAAGTGGCTGAAATCTGTTTTCTTCTTTGTCATATTTTCGCCTGATAATGGGGTCTGACCAAGCCCAGCGCGCTATTATGATCAATCAGGACCGCGTTGGGAAAGGATAAATTTGTCTGACGCCTTAATTTATAGTTAACTATCCCATACTTTTGCCGATAACTCACTATAAGCTAAGATAAAACCAGCTTTGAGCCGGTACAAAATCAAAGAATTGCATTCAGATATCCGGGAGATACGCAGTGGATTTAGCAACAGTCATAGGATTCGTCGCAGTCATAGGGATGATGGTTTGGGCTATGTGGCTTAGCTCCAGCGGCAACATGGGTATGTTTTACGACTTCGTCTCCATCGTTATCGTCTTTGGCGGCAGTATCACTGCTGTAATGATCAAATTTACTTTTACCCAGTTAGCTGACTCGATGAAAGCTGTGGGTAAAGCCTTTATGTTTAAAATTGAGTCTGCAGAGGAACTAATCGAAAAAGCGGTGCAATTGGCTGATGCAGCACGTAAGGGGGGCTTTTTAGCTCTGGAAGAAGCTGAAATCCCCAATGCATTTATGCAGAAGGGCATCAATATGTTAGTAGATGGTCATGACGCTGACGTAGTGCGTGGCACTTTGGAAAAAGATATCGAACTAACCTACAGTCGCCACGATGTGGCAATCCAGGTCTTTAAACAAATGGGGGACTTAGGTCCGGCAATGGGCATGATAGGCACCTTGGTTGGCCTGGTTGCTATGTTATCTAATATGTCAGACCCAAAAGCTATAGGTCCTGCTATGGCCGTTGCGTTGTTGACCACTATGTATGGCGCAATGCAGGCAAACTGTCTGTTCTTGCCTCTGTCGGAAAAAATGGCGGTGCGTAACGAAGAAGAAAAAACCAATAACGAATTGATTTTAGATGCCATTATGGGGATACAGGATGGCCAGAACCCTAAAGTGATCGAAGGTATTTTGCGTAATTACCTGCAGTCGAAAAAACGTGATCCGGCAGCACCTGCCGCTGCAGAGTAGGCTCGGCTATGGCCAAATGTAAAAAGTGCCCACCCCCAGGTTTACCTGCTTATATGGGAACCTTTGCCGATCTGATGTCGCTGTTGATGTGCTTTTTTGTACTTTTGTTGTCGTTCTCTGAAATGGACGTACTGAAGTTCAAGCAAATTGCAGGTTCGATGCAGTTCGCTTTTGGTGTGCAAAATAAAATTGAAGTGAAAGATATTCCAAAAGGTACCAGCGTGATAGCTATGGAGTTCAGGCCTGGGCGTCCTGATCCAACGCCTATCGACACTATACAGCAGCAAACTGTAGAAATGACGCAGCAAATGCTGAACTTTCAGGCGGGTAAAGAAGATGAAGCGGGTGGCAGGCAAGAGCAGCGGGAAGATAAAACTGGTGGTCAGTCAACCAGTACCGAAGAAGAGCCTATGGATACAGTCGCAGCTTCAGCTGAGTTACAGGAACAAACCAATGAGTTGGTGAAAAAAATTGCAGAGCAGTTGGAAAAACAAATTATGGATGGCGCGATAGAGCTGGAATCTTTAGGCCAGCAAATTATTATCCGTATCCGCGAAAATGGTTCTTTTCCTTCGGGCTCTTCGTTTTTACAGCCGAAATTTAAGCCTATTATTCAGAATATTGGCGCTTTGCTAAAGGATGTTCCGGGCGAAGTCACAGTATCAGGCCATACCGATGGTCAACAAGTTTCAGACGAGTTACATAGCAATAACTGGGATTTATCCGCCCAGCGTGCTGTGTCTGTGGCCTCTGAAATGCTCAAAGCGCCAGGCTTTGATAAAAACCGCTTAGTTGTAGTTGGTCATGCTGAGACCAGACCTTTGGTGCCTAATGATAGCGAAAGTAATAGAAGACGAAATCGCAGGGTTGAAATTTCTATTATGCAGGGTAAAGCAAAAGAATCAGAACCTATTAGTTTGGAGCCAGCCGCTCAGGGCACAGTAAAGCCGCAGCCTCAGCAGTAATAAAAGCTAAACTGTTGCATCAAGGCGCGCTATAATTCGCGCCTTTATTTTTTCAGTGAGCTCTTTGTGATGGAATTTTTAGTCAAACTGCACCCGGAAATATCGATTAAAAGTAAATCGGTCCGGAAACGTCAGACCATGCTGTTAGAGCAGAACCTGAAAACTATCTTGTTGCGGTTAGACCCATCCGTTGCCATTAAAAATAACTATGACCATCTGCTGGTAAAGGTCGAATCCGACAGCGCTAAATTGCGTCAGCAGATGATTGACCACCTGGCTTGTATCCCAGGCATAGTGCAGTTTATGGAAATGCAGTCTGGCAGCTATAGTTCTTTGCACGATATTTTTGAGCAAGTCAAAGCTGTATTTGCGCCAAGGCTCGCAGGTAAAAGTTTTTGTGTCAGGGTAAAGCGCACTGGCGATCATGAATTCAGTTCGCTTGAAGCTGAGCGTTACATAGGTGGTGGTTTAAATCAGCACATCCCTTCTGCCAGGGTGCAACTGAAAAATCCTGATGAAGTGGTTCGGGTTGAAATTAAACGTGATCAGCTGATTATTGTCAGTCAGGTGTTTGATGGTATGGGCGGTTTTCCAATACCAAGTCAAACTGATGTGTTGTCGCTTATCTCCGGTGGTTTTGACTCCGCTGTCGCCAGCTATCTGATGATCCGCAAAGGTCTGCGTACCCACTATCTGTTTTTTAATTTAGGCGGCGCAGCTCATGAAACCGGCGTGCGGCAGATGGCATTTTATTTGTGGCAAAAATTCAGTTTGTCGCACAAGGTCAAATTTATCAGTGTGGATTTTGCGCCCATCGTAGAAGAAATTCTGGAAAAAGTAGACAACGGCCTGATGGGCGTTGTGCTTAAACGCCAAATGATGCGTGCCGCGGCCATAGTGGCTGAACGTATAGGCGTGCAGGCGATAGTGACAGGTGAAAGTATAGGTCAGGTGGCCAGTCAAACCATAGCGAATTTAAGTGTGATAGACAAAGCTACTGATACGCTGGTGCTGCGCCCGCTGATTTATCAGGACAAGCAGGAGATCATCGACTTAGCCCGCAAAATTGGTGCTGAAGATATGGCCAAAACCATGCCTGAATATTGTGGCGTGATTTCCAACAAGCCTACGGTTAATGCGGAGCTGCACAAAGTCCTGCAGGCTGAACAGCAACTTGATTTAGCGGCATTAGAGCAACTAGCTATAGACGCCAATGTATTAGATATCCGCACTGTTGAGTTTCAGGCCGAGCAAAAAATAAGTACTGTGCTGGATGAAAGTGCGATGGCTTTGGACGCTATTATTTTGGATATCAGAGCTCCGGATGAAGTGGACCTGAAGCCTTTAACCGGGGTCAGTCATCAGGTGCAGCACTTACCTTTCTACAAGCTTGCCAGTCAGTTCAGTCAGCTCGAGCAAAAGCAGCAGTACTATCTGTACTGTGAACGTGGTGTGATGAGTCGTCTGCAGGCCTTGTTATTGGTTGAACAAGGTCACAGCAATGTCGGTGTTTATCGCGGCGATTTCTGAAGTAAAAGCTGATAAAGAGCCTGATGTGCAGGCAGTTGCAGTTGATACTGCTCTGCCTGTCTGAGTAAGAATCCTGTGATGTAGTCGAGTTCGCTTCGTCTGCCCTTGGCGAAGTCCTGTTGCATAGAGGAGTAGTTTTCAGCAGTTTGGTTGATCACCTGAATTACTCTACTTTGTATCGCATCCAGACTAAAATCTTGGCCTGATGCTGTTGCAACCTGGACAAACTCCTGGAGCAGTAGTCCTATAGCTGCTGAGTAGTGAGGCAAACTCAACTCACCGTTTTTACATTGGTGTAATGCGGTCAGTGGATTAATCACTGCATTGACCGCCAGCTTTTGCCAAAGTGCAGGCAAAATATCGGTCGTCATCTCGAGTGGTCCTAAAGCGGCCTGCATTGCGTGTTCTACTTGTTGCTGTTGCAACAGGGCCGCTTGATTCAGTGGACCTAACACCGACTGACCAATACCGCTGTGGATTACTGTGTGTTCATCTGCTTTAAAAGCGCCATGGCTGGTCGTTAAAAACCAAAGCCCCTGCTTTGGTTTAAGTAAAGGCAGCAGCTGTTCTATTGTCCCCATACCATTGTGACTGAGTACCAGTTGTGCGTCCTCCGCTAAGAGAGGTAATAACTGCTTGAAGGCATCCAGCACTGCAAAGGCTTTGACGGGGAGCAAGACATAGGAGTAGGGCAACTGCAATTGAGCGGGAGCAGAAATAGAGCTTTGATGCTGGCCAGACTTGAATAAAAAGTCAAAAGCTCCAGCGCATCGGCGATGCAACTGCAGCGGATAACCAGCCTGAGAAAGACGGGCTGCCGCGAGAAGACCTATGGCACCTTCACCTACGACAGTCCAGGTCTGTTTTGTTATGCGGTACGCTGACGCCATTTTTTTACGGCAAAATAACACAGATAAAACACAGCCACACCCACCAGATCGGAGACCCAATCCAGCAACTCAGCACGACGGTAGCTGGTTAAATAATTCTGCAGAAACTCTATAGCTACGCCATAACCCGCCATAATCAGGGCAGCTTGCCATAGTCTGGGTTTATAGCTCCATTGCAGCATAGCGGTCAGACAGAAAAAGACTAAAAAATGCAGTGCTTTATCGTATTGGCTTAAGTTAACACCACTACTTTTCACTTCTGTCAGAAAACCAAAAGTGGCGGCGATAAACACCAGCAAACAGACCGCATGGTAAAGATGACGCTTCACAAGATACTCTTCTTTAAAAGACCTGCCGGGATTGTATCAGTTTTACAAGGCTAATCTCCAGCCTGAAACAATGCTCTGCTCGCAGTAAGCATTCGATATCGCACCAAAAATTTTTCGACAACAGCTATCAAGCAACAAAAGTAAGTTAAAGTCGACATTGGTTTGCCACTCTGATTTCCGCGGTGTAAAGACAAGTCGTCAGTGAAAATGTGAAGAAGTCAGCTGCTTTGCCAAAGCTGAAGGTCACTGACAAAAAACAACTCCAAATATCGGTATTAGGCTTATATCACCACATCAGGAAGGTTGCGCTAGTGGGAGAAGCTGGCACTTTTGCTTCGTTTTCTTCTCCCAAAGCGCATTACAGAAGGCTAGAAAGAGCAATTAATCTCTGAAGTTTTTAAACTGGAAAGGCTGACCCAGGTTACTCGTTCTGACCAACTGCATAACCTCTTGCAGGTCATCACGTTTTTTCCCTGTGACACGTAGCTCTTCTCCCTGAATGGCAACCTGTACCTTAATGCTGCTGTCCTTGATTAGTTTAACTACCTTTTTTGCCATCTCTTTATCAATGCCTTGCTTGATAGTGACATGGCGGGTGATGTATTTACCGTGACGATCTTCTTTTTCAATTTTGAAACTACTGACGTCTAGCTGCAGCTTGCTGGCTTTGGTGGCAAAAATATCGAACAGCTGCATCACTTGTTGGTCGGCTTCGGCCGTCAATTCAATATGCTCTTTGTTCAGCTCAATTTTTGCATCAACACCACGAAAATCAAAACGGGTTTCCAGTTCGCGCTTAGCGTTCTCAACCGCGTTCCTTGCTTGGTTCATATCAATTTCAGAAACAATATCAAATGAAGGCATGGTTCTCTCTTTTTTCCATTGAAATTTATCTGGCTATTATAAGCTAAACAACATCAGGTGCGAACCCGATCTGTAGTCGATTCGACGTTGTTTATCCAAAGCCAGAAACTGCAAATTCACTGTTAACCTAAGGAGTACTATGGGGTGGTGATGAGAGTAGGTCGCGATTTTCCTGGCCAGGCAGAATAAACCTATGCTGACTTAGCAGCTACAAACCTTAACGCCTCTTGGCTTAAGCAAAAGCCCTATTTCTTTCAACGTCTTGAGACGTCTGGATTTCTATTGACTTTCATAGTGCCGCCGCTACACTGACCGCGCGTTTTTCAGGTGCCCATAGAATGTAAACGACATTTGAGGGTGAAACGGGAATCTGGTGAAAATCCAGAGCTGCCCCCGCAACGGTAACACAACAGAGAGCTTAGCTCTGGCTTTAATCAAACCACTGTCTTTGGATGGGAAGGGATTAAAATTACTACTAAAAATAGTCTGCTGTCAGCCCGGAGACCGGCCTGAAAAGTTCATTCACTATTCAGGACGCGGTGGGCGTCTTTGGGAGACATCATGTTTAAGAAATCTATGCTGGCGACAGTAGTCGTTGGCCTGCCTGTTTTTGTATTCGCCGATAGCTCTGATGATCCGCTGGAACATATCAGTGTGTACGCCACCCGCCAGGCTCAGCCTGTGCATCAGATTTTATCTTCAGTGACCGTCATAGACCGTGAGCAAATTGAGCAAGCTCAGGTGTCTGATCTGCCTGCGTTATTGCGTCAGGTCGCTGGGGTACAAATCAGCCGCTCTGGCGGTAAAGGCCAGACCAACACTGTATTTATACGGGGTGGTGCTGCTGGTCACACTTTAGTGATGATTGATGGTGTTCGCGCTGGCTCTGCCACTTTAGGTTACGCATCTTTAGCTGAATTATCTTTACAGCAGATTGAACAAATTGAAGTCATTAAGGGGCCCAAAGCTGCTTTGTATGGCTCCGACGCTTTAGCTGGTGTGATAGCGATCACGACGCGAAAATCGGACGACACCTCAGTGCAGTTAAAAACTGGTCGTTACCAAAGTCATGAAGCTGATATCGCCAGCACCAAAGAGTTTGGTGCCTTCAAAGTTCGGGGTAATCTGGGCTGGTCAGATACTCAAGGTTTTGATGTTCGTCCTGGTACTCAGGCCGATAAAGACGGTTTTGATCAGCGCTATGGCAAGTTAGGCGCTGAATACAGCTCAGCTTTTGGTGTATGGTCAGCCGATCACAATGTGCTCAAAAGTACAGGTCAGTATGATTTTGATCCAACCTGGGGCCCAGGTGCTGATCAGGTGGAAACTAAAACCAATCAAAGCCGTTTAGGGTGGGCTTTAGATGGCGAAAAATCCAGTCAGAAACTGAACCTGTCAACCAACAACACTGAGGACTTAAACTGGGGTGACGACAGCGCAGCTACTTTGTTTGAAACCAAGCGGCATGAGCTGGATTACCAATACAGTCGTCAGTTGACTAGTGAGTTTACTGCCTTAACTGGTGTGAACTGGTACCAGGAAGATGTGTCAGGCAGCGATTTGGGTTATGAAGTAGATTCCCGCGTCAACAAAGCTGTTTTTGCAGGTGTCAGCTATCTGTCAGGCTCTTGGCTGGCTGATGTGACAGGCCGTCATGACACACAAAGCCAGTATGGCCATTACAACACCTATGAACTGGGATTAGGTTATCAGGTGACTAAGGAATTACTGGTTCGCGTCAGTCGCGGTAGCGCTTTTAAAGCGCCAAGCTTTAACGACCTGTATTATCCCTTCAGTGGCAACACAGCGTTAACTCCTGAAACTGCGACTTCTGATGAACTCGGATTAAAATACAACGCTGGCGAGCTACAGATTGAAAGTTCCATTTACCAGCAAAGTGTCAGTAACCTGATCCAGTGGGCGCCTATGGCTGATGGCAACTGGGTGCCACAAAACGTGGGTGAAGCGAAAATCAAAGGTGCTGAATTCAGCCTCAGCCATAGCTGGCAACAAGTGCAGCAGCAACTGGCTTATAGCTATACAGATGCGAAAGATCAGGCCACAGATACGCCTCTGATCAAACGCTCCAAGCATACAGTGCATTGGCAGGGCGCTTATCAATGGCAGGACTGGCGTGTATTTGTCACCTCTGATTATCAGGGTGATTTCCATACGGGCGATTTCATGACACCACAACTTGGTGGCTACACCTTGTGGGGCGCTGGTTTGAGTTACGACTTGAGTCCACAGCTGCAGATTTCTGCGAAAGCCGACAACCTGACCAACAAAGATTATCTGTATGTGCCGGGTTATGCCGCTGCAGGTGCTGAATGGTCGCTGCGCTTACATTGGACACCTAGCTTCTAACTCTTTAATTTGAATCAATACCTTAATTAGGGTCAGAGTAAAATTATGCCTTAGGTGTCATTTTACTCTGACCCCAATTCTTTTAGGCGTTTAGCAAACTGACAAAAGTCTGGCGAAACTTGGCAAGCTTAGGCGTGATTAAAAACTGGCAATAGGGTTGGTTGGTGTTCTGCAAATAATAGTCCTGATGATAGTCTTCAGCCGGATAAAAAGCGCTGGCTGGCGTCACTTCTGTCACTATGGGTGCATCGAATAAAGGCTGGACTGCTTTAATCGAAGCAAGCGCCTGTTGTTGTTGCTCTACCGAGTGATAAAACACTGCGGAGCGATACTGAGTGCCTCTATCATTGCCCTGCCTGTTAAGCTGAGTTGGGTCGTGCAAAAACCAGAGTACTTGTAATAACTGCTCAAAACTCACTTGGGCAGGATCAAATTCCAGCTGAACCACCTCCGCATGTCCGGACGTTCCTGTACATACCTGACGGTAATCCGGATTTAATGTCTGGCCGCCCATATAACCACTGATGGCTGATTTAACCCCCTGCAGCTGGTTAAAGGCAGCTTCAATACACCAAAAACAGCCAGCGCCAAAGGTTGCCAATTCAGTTTGATTCATAGGGTTTCTCCATCTATTGATCTCAAGCCTATGATACAGCGTAATTGAAACATTGGTTCAAAAGAAAAGCAGCGATGAAAAAAGTAGCAGTGATAGGGGCAGGGCTGTGCGGTGCCACAGCGGCGGCGGAATTAACCAAGCAAGGTTATCAGGTCACAGTCTTTGATAAAGGCCGGGGCGCCGGTGGTCGCATGAGCAGTAAAAGAACAGAACAGGGTTATCTCGATATGGGAGCCCAGTATTTCACCGCCAGATCCCAGCAGTTTAAGCAGCAGGTCCACTTGTGGCTTGAAGCCGGCCTGGTTGAACTTTGGCCTTGTACCACCGCCTTGTTATCCAGTGAGGATGGCGTATCGTCCTTGCAAATATCTGCCGATCAGCAAGTCCGATATATTGGTGTGCCTTCGATGCAAAGTCCGGTGAAGGATTTAGTGCAAGCAATACCCCAATTCACAGGCTGTCGTATCGAGCAGCTAAGTTATCGGCAACCAAGCTGGACTTTGGTGTGTGAACAGGGGCTAAGCTACGCTGGTTTTGATGCAGTAGTCGTCACTTTACCCCCTGTGCAGGCACAGCGATTGATGGCGCAAAGTGCATTGCCAGAACTGATGGGAAGTTCAGCCCAGCTGCTCGAACCCTGCTGGGCTGTCGCTATGCACACCCACGCTATTCCCTCTGAGGATGCCATTTTTTGTCAGCATCCAAAGTTAAGGTTTATCAGTCATCAGCAACACAAAAAAGGCAGGCTGCCTTGTTACATTCTGCATTTTAATGCTGCGTTTAGCGCTTTGCATCTGCAAGAGCCTGCTGAATTCTGGTTTGCTGAGGCCAGTGCAATTTTACGGCAGGAGCTGAATATACAAGATGACATCACAGCTGTAGTAGCGCATAGGTGGCTCTACGCCAGCCAGAACGATCAGCTGTCAGCCCCAGGTTTAATAGCCCTGCCAGAACAGCGACTCTGGGTTGCGGGCGACTGGAGTTTTGGCGGTCGGGTTGAAAATGCTTATCTGGCTGGTCTGAAATTGGCCCAGGCCGTGATAGAACAAAGCCAACTACAGGAGACTTTATGTCCGCAGTACTGATTATTGGTGCAAGTAGTTCGATAGGCACTGCTTTAGCTCAGCATTACTTGCAGCAGGGCCTGACTGTGATTTGGATATCCCGTAGCGCTGCAGATTTTAGTGATCCCAAGCTGCAGGTGATCCAAGCGCCAGACCTGACTGGCGACGACTGGACTTTACATCATGATTTTTTCCATTCTGTTATCGAGATACTGCAACAGCATCAGGTCGGGCTTATTTTTAACTGCATAGGTTGGTTGCATCAGCAGGGCGAGCAAAAATTGTCGCCTGAAAAAGGCTTAATTCAAAGCTCTGGTGCTTTGCTTCGTAAAACCTTGTTGTTAAATCTTGAAGTCCCTGTGCTTTATCTGCAGGGACTCTGGCCTTATCTGTGCAAAACGCCTGGTCTTCGTTATCTGCAATTAAGTGCCAAAGTCGGCAGTATCAGCGATAACCAACTCGGCGGCTGGTACAGCTATCGCAGTGCAAAAGCCGCATTGAATCAATGGGTGAAAACAGCCAGTATCGAATTAAAACGCAGTAACAAAACGGCGGCTTTGGTCACTCTACACCCTGGTACTACAGATTCTGCGTTGTCCGCTCCTTTCCAACGTAATTTACCTGCTGGACAACTACAAAGCCCCGCTCAAACTGCTCTGCATTTAGCTGCAGTTGCTCAGCAGTTAACGGCCGGGCAAAGTGGTTTACTGCTCAATTGGGACGGCAGAGTGTTGGGTTTTTAACTCTTGCTGTATGGCACTGGCAAGGATAAGCTCTGCTGGATGAATCTACACACAAGGAATGAAGATGGGACTTTTCAGCGGTTTATTGGGAAACGCAGGTCAGATTGATTTGGCTGATATTGAAGCAGAGTTTAGTCAAATTTTATTGCCGGATGAAAAGCTGCAACAAGCCTACAAGGTAATACGTGACTTAATAATCTTTACCGATAGAAGGTTAATTCTGGTGGATAAACAAGGCTTAACCGGCTCTAAAAAGGAGTTTATGTCGGTACCTTATCGCTCTATAGTGCGTTTTAGTGCAGAGACGAAAGGCCACTTTGACCTTGAATCGGATCTGCACATCTGGCTCAGTAGCACTGAGACTCCGCTGACTAAAACCTTCAACAAAGACGGCTCTATCTTAGATGTTCAAAAGGCGCTGGCTTTGTATTGTTGCCGTTAAAGGCTGGTGCAGTCAGGAGTGCTTTCGCAGAAGCAACGCCATGCTGTTATTTTTCTGTCAGCTTGCCGTGTTATAAGCAGCTTCAGATCACACTGCACTGGCTTGTCAGATTATCAAAAGGGAATTTTTTCTTGGATTACTCACTCAGATACTGCGTTATTGTTGGATTATCCAGCGTCTTATTACTGTTAAGTGGATGTAGCATCAGTCAGACCGTTCAGCCTGCTGCATTGTCTGTGATTGAATTACCTAAAGCTTTAGTCGAAAGTTCTGGTTTAGTCTGTGTAGATCAGCAGTTTATTAGTTTTAATGATTCAGGCGGTCCGCCAATCTTGTACCGTTTTGATCGCAAGGGACAGATTGTCAAACAGCTGAAGTTGTCAGTCAGAAATGAGGACTGGGAAGCCATCAGCTCTGATGGCGAATTTTTATATCTGGCCGATATAGGCAACAACGCAGGTCAACGCCGTTCTCTGGCTATTTATAAAGTGCCGCTGAATTGGTCAGGCTTAAAGCAACCTTACACACCAGAGCAGATCAAGATACAGCTTCCTGTTTCAGACAAATTATTGCCGTACCAACACGATATTGATTTTGAAGCTTTGGTCTATCAGCAACAGAGTTTGTGGTTGATTAGTAAAAGCTGGGCCAGTCAGATACCAGCGCGCTACAAACTGGAGCCAAAGTCCAGTCTGCAGAAACTTGGGGCAGCTGAAACTTTTGCAAGCTCGGGCTTTTTGGTGACGGACGCTGTGTTTGATAAAGACCTACAGCAGTGGTGGATGGTGGGGTACTCAGATCCACACAAAGCCATCTGGGCCTATTTAAGTAGTGCAGGGCTTCAGCCCAGAATTGCGCGTTATGATCAGCAGATGAAATTACTGGAGACTCAAGCGCTACCTACCTCAGGACAGGTTGAGGGGGTGTGTATTGACCAGGACAAACAGATTTGGATCAGTGAAGAGGGCAATAAATACAGCCCCGCCAGGTTGATTAAAACCGCCTTGAGCAGTCAGTAAGGGTGCAGTCTGTACAATATAAAAAAACTGGCCTTAGGTTCAGGCCAGTTAAAAAAACTGCTGGTTTTAAGGCTTATCTCAAACCAGCAACTCAGGAGTCATGTTAAACCAAAGACAAGCTTAAACTTTTACTGAGAATCTGAGCTCATTGCTGGTATTTTGTGCAACTTGCTCTGTGATGTCTTGCTCTTGTGCAGCTTTATCAGGGTTTAAAATCATATCGCGAAACTTGGCAAAACCCTCCTGGATCAGGGAGTAGGTGCTGTCTATATCTTCAGCCACTTTGCCATTGAGCACACCTAAACCATCCAGCACACTCTTAGCATCGTCAAAACCTTTATCAACACCGCCACCAACTAAAGCCAGGAATTTATCCAGACGCTCTTCTTCTGGCATGTCAGGATTTTGTTCTGAGTATTTTTGGTAAAAGGCTGTGGCAAAACCAACAATACGGTCTGCTGTAGCTTGGGGTGAAGTATCAACACCGCTTTGTTTAATTTTTTCAGCGGCGTTAGGACCAAATTCAGCTTCGAGCTCGCTATTAATGCCTTCTAATGCTGTTTTATACAATAACTTCATGGAGTTATCGTCATCACCTGTGCTTAGCTTCAGCTGATTCTCCATAATAGTGGCATTCAGTTTTTGCTTGTTCATCCGTGAGGCGTCGTAGCCTGAAAGCTTTTTCTCTTCGGATGTTTCATTGTTATCAGTTGTTTTATTGGCTTGAGCCACAGCTGAAGCATTGGATGAGCTAACTCCGTTCACAGATGACATAGATTCACTCCGATTAGGCTGAATAAGGTTCAGTATAGTGCTGACTGATCAGGCTATCGGCGCTGACTTCAATAACTTTAGGACTTTTTGGCAAAAAATTGCCGCGCCTTATCGATATCGGCGCAAAGTTGCCGCACCCCTTGCAGCATTCTGCTGGTGGTTCTGTGCACCAGATCTGAATTTGGTTGGCTAAACTGTTGATATTTAACGGCTGGAATAGCAGGCCAGCGGCTCCAGTCCAGCAGTGTTCTTGGCTCATTGACTGAGACAGGTTGGATGATCAACTGCGGCTGACTTGCAACCACATGCTCTATGCTGACCTGAGGATAATCCCCTATAGCAGTGGCAAAGGGGTTGGATGCGCCACAGAGTTCCAGTTGCTGCTGAGGCCAGGCTTTTTGCGCCACTGTAGAAAGCGGTTGTTGCCAGAGTTCATAAAACACTATGACTTTTTGTTGTGTGCTATAGCGTTGACGAAGCTCGGCCAGACCTGTTTCCATCCATTGAGCTTGTTGTTCTGCTTTATCCTCTGCACCGGTAAGCTGACCCAAGACACGCAATTCTTTGGCAATGTCAGTCAGCAGCAGCGGGTTGGAATCGACTACATTCAGGCCAAACTGCCGCAGTTTGTTTATATCCGCCGGTGGGTTGCCGTCTGTCCATGCCAGCACTAAATCAGGCTTTAGTGCCAGAATTTTCTCGACCTGTAATTGAGCATAATTGCCGACTCTTGGGATAGAGCGGGCCTGATGTGGATAATCTGCATGCTCTGTAGTACCGACTATTTTATCGCCCACGCCAATACTATAGAGTTGCTCTACCAGGTGAGGGGAGAGCGCAATAATACGCTGCGCTGGTTCAGCTTGTGCCGTCGCCGTAAATTGCGCAAAGCAATACAGTACAGTACCTAGCAGATACCTTTTTACATGAATCACCAGTCCACTCCTTTTTGTACCTGGATCCCGGCATCAAAGGCATGTTTCACTGACTGTACTTCGCTGACTGTATCTGCCATCTCAATTAAAGTGCGGTGGGCGGCGCGACCTGTGATCACCACATGTTGAGTCTCAGGTCTGTTGTTGAGCGCTTTTACTACTCTGTCTAAATCAATGTAATGGTAACTGATCATGTACGTCAGTTCATCCAGCAGCACCAGTTGAATACTTTCGTCCTGCAAGAACTGCTCAGCTTTGGCCCAGACCAGTTCTGCTGCAGCTATATCGGCGGCTCTGTCCTGAGTATCCCAGGTAAAACCTGTGTTCATGACCGCAAATTCCACACCGTGCTGTTGCAATAAATTGCGTTCGCCACAGTCCCAAGTGCCCTTAATAAACTGTGCCACCGCGGCTTTTAAACCATGCCCAACAGCGCGAGCTACAGTGCCAAAACCAGCAGTGGATTTACCTTTGCCATTGCCTGTGATCACCAGCAGCAAGGCTTTATCTGTGCTGGCTGCCGCAATACGGCTGTCCACTTGCTCTTTGAGTTTTTGCTGACGCTTTTTATGGTTTTGCTGTTTTACATCTGTCATTTCATGTCCTGTTGTTCAAATGAAAAGCCTGGTGCGGCAATACAGTGGATTTGCCATGGACTTTGCGCGTTATAACGGCTGATCCGACTGACACTGCCATAAGCAATACTAAGATGCTGCAGCCAATGGCTTTGTACTAAATCGATTTTTAATAAGGAAGCGAGCAGGATACGGATCACTCCGGCATGTACTAGCCATAAGGCGTGCTGTTGCTGCAGGTATTGGGCGTTGCTATGACGCTCAAACGCTTGCAGCACCCGTTGCTGGAAATCCGTTACAGATTCGCCCTGAGGCGCTGTGTTCGCAAAAGGTTGTTGCCAAAATTTTTGTTGCGCTGGCCAGTAGGGGCTCTGCTCGTCAAAAGGCACGCCATCCCAGAGGCCAAAATTCATTTCTTTTAAATCTGCTTCAAGGAGCAGGTTCAGCTGCAAACGCTCAGCCTGTTGCTGTGCACTCTGGCGGCAACGCTGCAATGGCGAGCTCAGAATATGTTGATAGGACTGTGTCGACAGCCAGTTCAGGCATGCAGGCGAGGACTGTTGCAGTGCCACATCTGTCCAGCCGTACAAAGCTGCGGGGCCGGCGACAGGGCCATGGCGCACTAAATCAATTTGTTGCATCAGGGCTCCGCTTTAAATACAAAGGCAAGCCAGCTGCCACAAAAATAACTTGATCACAGACAGTGGCGAGCTGCTGATTTAACCAGCCTTGTTGATCAACAAAGAGGCGATTCAGCTCGCCCATAGGCACTAAGCCCATACCCACTTCATTGCTGACCAGCAGGAGTTCTCCTTCAAACTGCATGACAGCCTCTGCTAATTGCTGGCGCGCTAGCGTAAAATCCTGCTCAGGTTGGTGGTACAGCTGATTGTTTAGCCAGAGTGTTAAGCAATCGACCAGCACAGTCTGGCCTGAACCTGAAAGCTCTGTTAAGGCGTCGCTGAGCAGTAAAGGACATTCAATGAGCTGCCAGTCCTTGGGCCTTTGGTGTTGGTGTCTGATGATACGCTCTGTCATTTCAGCATCAAAAGCTGTGGCCGTGGCTATATAAGTCACCTGATCAGAGGCTTTAGCCAGCTGTTCAGCCAAACTGGATTTACCACTACGGGCTCCGCCTAAAATCAGAGTTTTTTTGCTCATTGCTGCCTCCACCAAATCAGCCACACCAGATATAGACTGAGTTCTGTCAGTTGCTGTGCAGCGCCGAGTAAATCTCCTGTGTAGCCCTTAAGCTGACTGCGGTAATAAAAATACAGCAGGATAAAACACAAGATAAGCGTGGCAAGCAAAAATAAGGCTAAAGGCAAAGGCGCAAAATACAAAGGCGGCAGTACAAAAAGCCAGATGCAGAGCAGAGCCTTTTTTTGCAAAGAAGTGGCTATAGGTTTGGTTTTACTGACGCTATCTAACTGCTGGTAGGGCAACACAAAGGTAAGGCTAATGGCCGTGGCTCGTGACAGTCCTGCCCCCAGCAGCAAGGCCCAGATGGCTTGTGTTTCCAGTGCCGTCAGACTTTGCCATTTGATAAGAAAAACCGTCAACAGCGTAACCAGACCATAAGTGCCAACTCTGCTGTCTTTCATAATGTCGAGCTTACGCTCCAGGGATAAGCCACCGCCCAAGCCATCTGCTGTATCGGCCAGACCATCTTCATGAAAAGCACCAGTCAGCACTAGTCCTGCCATCAAAGCTAATAACACAGCGATAGAAAAGGGCAGTAGTTGTGCAGCAGACAGCAGCACTAAGGCTTGTAAAGCGCCAAGTAACAGGCCAACCAGACTTAAATAACGACTGCTTTGGTTCAACAGTTCAGGGCTGAAGGGAGTAGCTGCAGGCACTGGAATACGGCTAAAAAAAGCCAAAGCTAAGCAAAAAAGTTGCCATTGCTTTAGTAGCCATGTTGCAGCGGCCTTGATCACTGCTGAACTCCGTTTGCTGTAATCTGGCTTTCAGCCAACTCGCTTTCGACGACTTGAGTGACGCCCGCATCGGCAAAACTGGCCATATCGTTGTAAAAACTAATAGCAGCTCTGAGCAGAGGTACAGCCAAAGCTGCTCCTGTACCTTCGCCTAATCGTAAACCCAAATCTAACAGCACCTCTGCATCCAGAGCTTTTAATACGGCTTTGTGACCTGCTTCGGCGCCCTGATGGGCAAAAATTAAATAATCACGGCAATGTGGCGCCAACTTACAAGCGAATAAAGCCGCTACAGAGACAATAAAACCATCAATCAACACAGCTTTTTGTTGTGCCGCAGCACCTAAAATAGCGCCGCAGAGCTGGACTATTTCAAAGCCACCAAATTCGGCCAGAATCGACAGTGGATCCTTGGCATAAGGTCGCTGTAAAGCCTGTTCAATTAAGCTTAATTTTAAGTTAAATTGCGCATCGCTGATGCCAGTACCACGGCCTACGCAATTCTCAACCGGCCATTGAGTTAAAGCGGCCAGTAAAGCTGCTGCACTGCTGGTGTTGGCAATACCCATTTCACCTAACAGCAACAAATCACAACCAGCCAGTATCTGTTGTCTGGCAGCATGGCGTCCCAAAGCCAGTCCGGCTTCAACTTGAGCCATGCTCATGGCCGCTGCCTCGCTAAAATCTGCTGTACCTGAACCTAAAGACTGCTGGATCAGTGCATCTGAGTCGGGCAAAGGCTGCAACATACCAGCGTCCACGACAAAAAGCTCAATGCCATTGCTGCGGCAAAAACAATTAGCAGCAGCGCCTCCTGCTAAAAAGTTGGAGACCATCTGCTGAGTCACTGCGCTTGGCGCTATGCTGACACCATGTTGGTTAATGCCGTGATCGCCGGCAAATAGAAGTAGTACTGGCTTATTCAGCGTCAGACGTTCTTTGTTAAGCCCGGTTTTTTTACTCTGAGATTGAATAAGCGCCAATTGCAATGCCAGAGTTTCCAGCGCCCCTAGCGCGCCCTGAGGCTTGGTTTTTAAATCGATTCGCTGCTGTATCACAGCTGTCGCTGTTTTATCTAAAGCCTGGATTTCAAAATGCACTGACCTAACTCCAATCAAAGTAACAGTGGTAACAGCTTTAACCACGACGGTATTTAAATAACATCGACAAAAAGAACAGGCTGCCTATAGCGGAAGTCACTACCCCTATTGGTAGCTCCTGGTCCGGCAACAGACTGCGGGATAAGGTATCGACACTGGCTAAAAACACTGCGCCTAACCAGACGGAGCCGAGCAACAAAGCCACACTGGATAAGCCAAATAAAGAGCGCACCAGATGAGGGATCATCAGTCCTACAAAAGCTATACCGCCGCAGCATGCCACTATGGCGGCGCTGACTGCCGCACAGAGCAATAAAATCACCAGGCGCAGGGGTTGCACATGCACACCCAGGCTGCGTGCGCTTTCATCATTGAGTACCAAAGCATCCAGTTGACGGCGATACAACAAGCCCAGCAGTAGAGTGATAAACACCAGCGGGCTGATCAGGGCGACATGAGTCAAGCTCGCCTGACTCAAACTGCCCATCAGCCAGAACATCACGCGGTTTGCAGCAAAAGGCTCTGATAAATACAGCAAGGTAGTAGTAATGGCGCTGAGCATAAAGCTAACAGCTACGCCACAGAGCAGCAGGCTTTCCAAACGCTGCCAGCGACTGCTTGCTCCTATAACAAGCACCAGAAACACCGCCAGCAGAGCGCCAAAAAAGGCAAATAAAGGCGTCAGCAGTTGCCACTCTGGTAGCACTATAGTTGAAATTGTGGCTCCTAAGGCTGCGCCTGAAACTATGCCAAAAAGGTAAGGGTCGGCAAGAGGGTTACGACTGGCGTTTTGCAATAGTGCACCGCACAAGGCAAGGCCTGAACCTGCCAATAGTGCCAGTAACAGCCGGGGAAAACGCAGCTGCCATAATACTGTCGATTGCATTTCATCCAGCTCAGTCAGACCGAATAAGGCTGAAACAGCAATAGGGATTGATCCTGTGCTTAACGCCTGAATACAGATCAACAGCAACACCAGAATCGCCAATCCGAAACGCAAAGACACAGGCAAGGCCGCCAATAACACCTTGCTCATAAATCGTCCTTATAGCCGAAGCTGACGCGAGGGCAGTTGCCAAAAGGATTTTGATCTATTAAACAGGGAATACGGAATACCTGTGTCAGCAAATCCTGAGTCAGTACTTGCTGTGCATTACCATCGGCCACCACTTGACCTTGATTGAGCAGCAGCAAACGATCGCAGTAGCGCGATGCCAGATTTAAATCATGAATACTGGCAATCACAGTAATATTCAGCGCTTTGGCTATACGCAGCACCTGGTGCTGGTAATACAAATCCAGATGGTTAGTCGGCTCGTCCAGCAATAACAGAACAGGTTGTTGCATCACAGCACGGGCTAGCAGCACCCTTTGTTGTTCGCCCCCAGACAAATGGGCAAAAGAATAACGCTCTTTGTTGGCCAGACCGACCAATTCAAGACTGTGCTTGAGTTGTTGCAAATCCTGCTCTGTGTTGGTTTGCCACAAGGCTTTATGTGGGATAAGTCCCATCAGTACCACATCTGCCACTGTTAAATCGAACAAAGGGCCAGAGAGCTGGCTTACCAGTGCCACTTTGGCGGCGAGTTCGGATTGAGTAAAAGTCTGGATGGCTTTGCCTTGCAGCAGGATCTGGCCTGAACTGGGCTGATATTCTTTTTGCAGCAGGCGTAACAAACTGGTTTTACCTGCGCCATTGGGGCCAAGCAAGGCGACAAACTGGCCTGGTTGAATAGTAAAATTCAGCCCGGCTAAAATCTGCTGCTGATTGATTTGCAGCTGCACTTGTTGAAATTCGACTACAGGGTTATGGCCCACTGCAAAGCTCCATTAAAAAACGGGCAGGGACCAGAAAAAGCAGCAATAAAGCTGCAGAGTTCCGGCACAGTGTAAGCCCGCACTGTGTGCCGCAGAACCTATTTATCTCTGCAGCGCCTGAGGTTTATCAAGGCAGGACATCTGACTTGCCATACTCTGTTCAGAGTTGAATGGCTTACAGTTGCGGGTACAGTACAGGATTTACACCTGTTTCCCTTTTCAGCTTTAGACTGAAGTTGAGCTAGCTATTGCGGCTCAGACTTGAAGTCCAGGTCCTAGCACATGGCTAAAACAGCACCTTTGACAAAACCAGCGCAGTGTAACAGAGCACAAGGCCGGACGTCAGCAGAAATGTCCGGCTGTCTGGATGGTTAAATTCGTTGTTATTGTGCCACTAATGTTTTAATGACTTCCGTGCCGTCCGCTTGTTTAATCAGAAAGCTGATGGATTCACCCTTGTTTTTTTTCATCAAGTCTTTGGCATCATCGGCAGGACAGCCCGGAATAACGCAGTCAGCAATTTTTATGATGTCGTCACCAACCAAAACTCCGGCTTTTTCAGCTGCTCCGCCTGCAACAATTTCTGTTACTTTTACCTTGGCCACTGTGGGGTTAAAAAAGCCTCCTTCGACTGAAATATTCAGCAACAGGCCTATTTTGCCTTTCTCCGCTGCGAGGGCTGCAGTGCTCATAACAGAAAGGCAAAAAACAGCGCCTGGCAACAGGGTTTTAGTGTTCATACAGACTAGTCCTTATCATTAAATGAGTGAGTGAAACCAAAAGTTTACTTTAGGACAGTAAGATGAACTCCTTTTAGAAACAAGCCATTGCTGAAGTTATTTTTCAAAGCGGCCTCACAGCATATGGTAATACCAATAGCGCCGTGCAATAGTAGTTCTGTGCAACTTTAGTTATAGGATTGTGGATGCAAAACGGAATAGTGCCTGTTATTGCCGCTGTAGCATTGTTTTGCTGCGACGCAGCACAAGCCTGCGTACTTCGTATGGCAGCGGAAACTAACTTTCCGCCTTATCTGGTGCTCAAAGATCAACGTTGGCATGGGCAGACAGTGGAACTGGCGCAATTGCTTGCGACAGAAGTCGGATGTGAATTACAGCTGGTTAATATTCCCTGGTTACGTGCTTTGGCCCAAATCAAATCCGGTGAATTGGATTTTGTCAGCCATTTATCCTACAGCGATGCGAGGAAAAATGACTTTGCTTTTATCGGTCCTCATCATATTGAAGCCATGTCACTGATTGGAAATCCGGCCAAATTACCTAAAGTGACTGCGCTTAAAGAGTTGAGTGAAACTGTGGACCTTGGTCGTATTGCTGAGCTGATTGGCGCTTATTACGGCGATGAGTTTGCACAGCTAAAACAACATCCATTTTTCGCCAGACAACTGGTCAGTATCAGTAGCATTCAGGACAAATTGGCATTACTGGAAGCGGGCAGGGTAAACGCTATCTTAGAAGATGAGTCAGTACTTTATTACTGGCAGAGCCAAGAGTACAAAAATGCCAAAAATTACCAGCCGTTACTGCCAGTCTATCAAAGCCCTGTCTATTTTGGCTTTAGTAAAAAGACCTTATCCAAACCTATGTTAGTTAAACTAAAACAAGCCTGGCAGACCCTCTATAACAGAGGCGATATCGAAAAAACAGTGAAACAGTATCAGAGCAAAGCTCCTGAGTTACTGACACCTTCGACTAAGTTGTAAGGCGCAATAGTACAACAGAGGCGGTGCTTGCCAGCAGACAATACAGACTCATAGGAAAAAGTGTAAAACGCATAATCTGGCCCTCTTGCCCATCGAGCTTCACTACTGATGCAGCTGCTACGACGTTAACCACACACAGCATATTGCCGGCGTTGGCGCCCAACATTTGTAGCGCTAACACCAAATTCAAAGGCAAACCTGAGTCCAGCGCTAGCTGCTGCTGCATACTGGCAAACATCAGATTAGAAAAGGTTGCTGACCCTGCAATAAAAGACCCCAGAGCGCCGACCCAAGGCGCGCACCATAACCAAAGATCGGCTAAATGCTGGCTAGCTACTGCGGCCAAATAGAGAGGCATGGCTGGTAAATCTGTAGTATTCAGATCGGAATGTAAAAACAACCGCACCATAGGCACAGAGCTGGCAAGCGTAATAGCTGCAGGCCAGATACGTTTTAAGCTTTCATATGTTGCGTCCCGCATCAGTTTGCTCCGCTCTGCTTGCCAGGGTAATAACAGCAGTACAGTGACTACAAACAAAGTGCCGGGCAAATACAAGGGCTGAATTGAGGTGGATAAAGTGGAGCCAAAAATTTCTGACCAATTCAATTGCGCAGCCTGCAATACCGCTTTAAAAGGCAAAAACTCAAGTCTGCTCATCACCAACAAGGTTGCCAGCAAAAGATAAGGCCCCCAGGCTTTGAATAAGCTCAGGCGATTGGGTGTAGCGCTATTCTCAGCTGAACTTTGATTTGCTTCACTGCTGCAGCGCCATACAGTGGCAGGAACAGCGACACCAAAATGCACCAACATAGTCAGCAGTATTAAGCCAGCCAAAGCACCTAATAAAGACGGAAATTCAGGTCCAAGATAACGAGCGACCAGATAAGCAGGCAGGCTATAACAAAGACCTGACAACAAGGCCAGAGGCGCCACTGCTAAGCCTGACCGCCAGCTGGATGTATCACTAAAAAATCGACACAACAACAGGCACATCAGAACTGGAATTAAGCTGGCACATAGCAGATCAATACCCGCCGCCGTGATGGCCGTTTGGGCAATGAGCTCAGGAGATACTCCAGGTAAGCCATTGGTGAGTCCAACCAAAACCGGTGTGCCAATAGCACCAAAAGAAACCGGCACTGAATCTGCTATTAAGGTTAATACCACTGCAGCCAATGGCCTAAATCCCAGAGCTATTAACAGAGGTGCTGCTATAGCGGCCGGAGTGCCAAAACCTGCTGCTCCCTCTAAAAACGCTACAAGTAACCAACCCACAAATAGCAATTGAATGCGATGGTCGTTGGATATACTGGAGAAACCTTGGCGTATGATCAAAAAACTACCGTTTTTCTGCAGTACATTCAGCAACAGCAGAGCGCCAAAAACTACCCAGATTACGGTAGCAGCAATGACCAGACCTTCAGCAACGGCCGCCGCTATCTGCACTCTAGGTACAGACCACACTATGGCACTTAAGACCACAGTTCCAAGCAGGCATAGTGGCATAGCTTTGCGAGCAGGCCAGCGCAGAATGACTAAAAACAGCAGCACGCTGAGTAGCGGAAAAAGTGCACTAAAAATTCGCCAGTAGTCCATTTGCTTTTATTCCCTTGGCCAGACACAAGGTCTAAGGTAGCTCATTTTTGCAGCGATAATACAGAACTATACCTAAGACTCTTAAAGTTGCGGGAAGGGGACAAGTCAACGAGACCCCAGGAGCATAGTTAACCTAAGTGACAGGGGCGAGATGACGCAGTGAACAAAGCCGTAGCTTCAAGTGCGAAGGCTATAAAACAATATGTTGCTTTTCAATCATAGTGGCAGGGGCACAGTTAGAGGCCTGATAAAAAACACCCCGCATAAAAAGCGGGGTGTTTTACACAGGTCTTGTATAAAGGGTTAGTGTTCCGGCGATTTTTCGGCAGCCTCTTTATCCAGCTGTTCCAGTTGTTTGCTAATAGCAAGTGGTGAGCCGGTATTGCGTGCCAAAACCATATAAGCCACTGGTACTACATAGATAGTCAGCAGGGTGGCTACACCGACGCCAGCGAAGATCACCATACCTATTACCATCCGGCTTTCAGAACCAGGGCCGCTAGTGATAATCAGCGGAATAGCACTGAACACAGTAGTAAAAGCTGTCATCACTATAGGACGCAAACGCAAGGTGGACGCACGTTTAATGGCTTCTTCAAACTCGACTCCGGCGTCACGCAGTTGGTTAGCAAATTCGACTATTAAAATGCCGTTTTTCGCCACCAAGCCTATCAGCATCACCAGCCCTATCTGGCTATAAATATTCAGCGTCATGCCCGCTAGGTATAAACCTGCCAGAGCACCGACCAGACCCAGAGGTACTGTCAGCATAATGACAAAAGGATGGACAAAACTTTCAAACTGTGCAGCCAACACCAAGAAAGTAATAAGCAAAGCCAGAGCAAAGATCAGGACTGTGGATTCACCGCTTTCTTTAAACAGCAGAGACTCGCCTTTGTAGTCTATGCCTACAGTGCCTTCGATATTGTCTTTGACCGTTGTTTCTAAAAACTCCAGTGCTTCGCCTAAGCTGTAGCCAGGAGCCAGGTTAGCGGTAATGGTGATACTACGCATTCTGTTGTAGCGGTTTAAGCTAGATGTGGTCGCTTCTTCTTTCAGTACCACCAGGTTATCCAGTGGGATCAGCTTGCCCGACTCTTTAGCCCGCACATAGACATTGCTGATACTGCCTGGTTTGGCAAAATCTTTGTCTTCACCTTCGAGTATCACATCGTATTCTTTCCCCCGGTCGAGGAAAGTCGTGACCCTACGGCCACCCAGCATAGCTTCTAATGCCTGACCTACAGCACCGACTGAGATACCTAAGTCGGCGGCCCTTTCACTGTTAATTTCCACCAGTACCTGAGGTACAGTTTCTTTGTAGTCGTGATCCAGCATTTGTAACTTAGGATTTTCTGCAGCTTTGGCCAGCACTATATCGCGCCACTGCACCAGTTCCTGATAAGTATTACCCTGAATAACAAATTGCACAGGACGACCACCACCACGACCGCCGCCTAAGCCGCTGCGCATAAAGGTGAAAGCTTTGACATCAGGCAACTCGTTCAGTTTGCCACTGACTTCCTGCATCAGCTCTGAGGTACGTCTTTTGCCGTTGTTCCAGTTTTCGGTGCCGACTATCGCCACACCGCCCGAATTGCCCCAGCCAGGTACCCGGATCAGTAAGCGGTTAAACTCACCTTTTTCGTAGTAGGGCATCAGCAAATCTTCGATTAAACGCATATTACGGCTGTTATTGGCATAACTTGCGCCTTCAGCGCCACTCATATTGACAAAAAAGGTGCCTCTGTCTTCCTGTGGCGCCAGCTCAGACGGAATTAATTTCAGCAGCAGCACAGTGGCGACAAAACTCATCACCAGTACAGCCATAGTAGGCCAGCGGCGTGCTATCACTGAATTCAGTTGATTACTATAGCCAGCTTCCAGTTTGGCAAAACCTTTGTGCATGGGGGCACTAAAACGGGATTCACGTTTTTTGTGCGTTAATAACTTGCTGGCCAGCATAGGGGAGAGGGTTAACGCAGTAATAGCGGAGAACGCCACGGCAGCAGCTACGGCTAAAGCAAATTCAGTAAAGAGTTTACCCAGCTCGCCCTGCATAAAGACCAGGGGTACAAAAACAGCAATCAATACCAGCGTAGTAGCGACTACAGCAAAACCTACTTCACGGGCACCACGGTAGGAGGCCAGCAGCGGATGTTCACCTTCTTCAATACGCCGGTAGATATTTTCCAGCACTACTATCGAGTCATCTACCACTAAACCTATGGCTAAAACCATAGCCAATAAGGTGAGTAAGTTAATAGAAAAATCCAGCGCATAGAGCACAGTTACAGCGGCAACTAAAGCCACAGGCACTGTGATGGCTGGAATAAAAGTAGCGCGTAAATTACCGAGGAACAGGAAAATCACCAGTACCACCATACCCATGGCAATACCTAAAGTGTTGTACACTTCTTTGATGGATTCAGCGATAAAAAGTGACGAGTCATAACCTGGCTCTATGGTGGTGCCTGCAGGTAAACTGGCTTTAATTTTCTCCATTTCGGCGCGGGCATTTTGTACCACGTCCAGCGTATTGGCTTTGGACTGCTTAATAATGCCAATACCTAGCAGGTTTTTACCATCGCCGCGAAATTCGTTTTCTTCGTCTTCCGAACTTAAAATCACCTGTGCTACTTCACCTAAACGCACCAGGTAATTATCTTCACCCCGTTTAATGGCTAAACGGGCGAAATCCTGCTGAGTTTTGTAGGTGCGAACGACCCGTACCGTAAAGTTACGATCTTCAGATTTAATATTACCAGCGGGCAGTTCGACGTTTTCAGCGCGCAGCACAGTTTCAATATCTTGTACTGTTACACCACGGGCGGCCATAGCGTCTTTATCCAGCCACAAGCGCATCGCATAACGGCGCTCCCCGCCAATCTGAATACGAGCCACACCGTCGACCACTGAAAAACGCTCGACTATGTAACGGTCTGCATAATCAGATAATTCCAGGTTGGTCATGGTTTCGCTGTTTAGCACAAACCAGGCAATAGTATCGTCGTCGCCGTCTGCTTTAAAGACTTCAGGCGGGTACGCCTGATCGGGCAGATTATCCAGAATACGTGACACCCGTTCACGCACGTCGTTGGCTGCGGCGTCTATATCACGGCTGATATTAAATTCAATGGTGACGTTCGAGCGGCCATCACGGCTGTTGGAGTTAATATTTTTAATACCCTCAACACCGGAAATCATATCCTCAATAGGCTGAGTGATTTTGGTTTCAACTATTTCAGCCGAAGCGCCCGGATAGTCAGTACTAATAGTAACTATAGGGGCATCAATATCAGGGAATTCACGCAGTGGCAGCATGGTGAAACAGACAATACCAAAAATCAGTAATATCAAATTCACCACAGTGGCAAAAACCGGCCTTTTGACCGAAACATCAGATAACCACATGCTTAGTGCCCCGCCTTAGTCACAGCTGAACCAGAGCGTATTTTGGTGGTGCCTTCAATCACCACTTCATCTCCAGATTTTACGCCCGATAGCACTTCAACCTGACCTGGCATACGTTGGCCCAGCTGAACTTCGGTTTGAGTCACTGTATTGTCCTGATTCAGCACAAAGACATAGTGTTTGTTCTGCAGCGGCACTATAGCTTTTTCAGATACTTGTAGGGCCTCAACTTGTTCCAGTGTCACTTTGACATTCAGTAACATGCCTGGGCGCAATGAAAGCTGCTCGTTAGGCATTAAGGCATGAACTTTCACTGAGCGGGTAACAGGGTCTAAGCGGGTATCTATGGCTTTGATCTCACCTGTAAACACCTGACCTGGATAAGCCACACTGCTAGCATTGACCGCCATGCCTGGTTTTAACAAAGCCAGATAATATTCAGCAACACTAAATTCCAAGCGGATTTTGTTTAAATCATCCAATGTGGTTAGCACAGTACCAGCGGTCAGATAGGCGCCTTCGCTGACCTGACGCAAGCCGAGCACTCCACCAAAAGGCGCTCGAATCGTCATTTCGTTCAAACGAGCTTTAACAGCATCCAATTGGGCTTGAGTGGTATTTACTTTTGTTTGTTGTTCGTCCAACAAGGACTGAGCTGTGGCCTGAGTTTTTGCCAGGTTTTTCACCCTTTCCAGTTGACGTTTTTGATCGACCAAAAGCGCGGATAATTCAGCTACACGGGCACGCTCTTCCACATCATTGAGCTGAGCTATCAGTTGACCTTTTTCAATGCGCTGACCTTCGTTAATATGCAACTCTATTAAGTAGTCACTGGCATTGCTGACAATTTGTACTGACTCATTCGCAAGAGCTGTACCTAAGCTGCTGACCTGACGCACTAAAGCTGAAGGACTGACGATTTGAGTCGTGACTAAGGTTGCTGTAGCTTCCGCTTTTTTCTCTTCTTCAGGTGATTGATTTTGAAGGAAAAGATAGATAACAAAAGCAGACATGCCAGCTAGCAATACCCATATCAGATTCGAATTTTTTTGCGCCACGGTAACTCCACTCTGGTACTCTTAAAATAATGGGCTTTATTGTAGGGAATAATAGGTAAGGCAGGGCACGGGTTATCGCAATGACTCAGGTGTTGGTCGTATCGGAGGAGTGAATGTCGGAACAAAAGTGTGAGTTTTGCCAGAATATGCGCTTTTATCTGGTTTGGATCGTACTAATGGCTGTGTTTTATTTTTGGTATATGGACTGATGGATAAATTACAGTACAGAGCGGCTACGGCTAGAGGCGGTGTAAAAACCTTGTTGTGCAGCGGCGCAGCCTTACTGCTGTGGCTACTATTGTTGCTGTTGTGGCCTTCCTTATTGCACAGCTCAGCCTGGGTGTTGCTGCTGATGTGCTGTTTACTCGGCCTAGTGGCCGGATACGCCAAATTGACCGAGCCTTTGTATGTGGTAGAACTGGATCCGCAGGGCTTTTGTTATGTGCATCACAAAGGTCGTTGGTTTATTCCCTGGCATGGGTTTTCATTTATCGCTGTGCCTGAATTAGCGGGGCAGTCTCTGGCTTATGTCGGTGTCAAACTTCGCAACTATGAAGACTTCCTCAATCAACTGCAGCCGCGACTTGCAGTGCACTTAATGATTGAGCAACGGCATCTGTTAATTGCAGCGCTCAGTAGCAATTGTCCATCAGGCACTTGTCCTACTGAATTGATGGTTGAATTGGGAGAATTCAAAGGGGCTAACCGCAGTTATAAGGGGGCTATTGCAATGTTCGCCCGACGCATGCAATTATTGCGGCAACTAACCGGCTTTGATCTATTTATCCCCATGAGTGCGATAGGTTCTGAACCTGCTGATTTTTGCCGCAAAGTGAATCAAATCCGGTTACAATGTTTAGACAATACAGTCACCTAGACACTTGATGTGCGTCTGTATCATAATGACGCTATAAATCATAATTTAAAAACGGTATTTCAGTTATGAATAATTACGAAAAAGCATTTTTAGTCAGCGGGCGTAACACATTGATCCACAAGCAAAAGAAGGTGGATTTGGTTATTGTTAATGATAGGGGAGATCCGGTGATCACCGCGACCCGTCATGGCGTAAAAATATTTACGGAAGAAGTTCCTACCAGTAAAGCTGACGCAAAATCTAGATATCTTGAATTAGTAGACATCGCTAGTTCTGATGTATTTAGCGAAAACAAAACTCTTTTATTCGTTCAGGCTCTGAATAATAAAGAATATAAAGTGGATTACAGCAAGGTGGGAACGGATTTATTTATCCGCATCCATCAAGAAAACTATATTTAATACTTTTTTAGGTACGAACTCTTGATTCCAGGTGGGGATGTTTCGTCCACCTGATGAATTTATCTTTGCGGCGGCGTGCGATAAAAGTGGTAATTGCTTGTGACAGTGAATGTTTTAGCGTGTCAGTTTAACCTTAAAGACGATTTAGTCTTTATTCATATACCTGTTACCCTGACAGATTTGACGGCTGAATTGATCAAAGAGCAGTTACATCAAGCAGGTTACGGTCGCTGCTTCCTGCTACAAGACCAAATTAAAACTCTGTTGCTGGAATACCAGCAAATCCAGCAAAAAATCAAACTACAGCTGCAAGCTGAAGGTTACGTACTGAAGTACAAAGTGGCAGAGCGCAGAAACGCTTCGCTTCATGTTGAAATCAGTGGCGATGCTATGCTTGCAACAGCTGAAATTACCGTAGCTTTTGGTGGAACCCCCATCTCTGCCAACGACGCGGTAAAAGCAGGGCAAGAAGCCGGCATTGTGTTTGGTTTTCAGAAAGAACAAATTTTGCATTTAGTGGCCCAAGCGAGTCGTGCTGAACCAGGCAGTAAAATCAAGGCTGAGATAGCCGCAGGCAAACTGCCAATCCCAGGCCGGGATTCGGTGTTTGAATTACTCATTAATGATACGTCCACTCGCAGTCAGCGACCTGTTGCCCGTTCTGAGGGCAAGGTTGATTTGCGCGATTTTGGTTCCATAACGTCAGTGAAATCTGGTGAAGTGTTGATGCGACGCCATCCACCGACCAAAGGCAAGGAGGGCATGACAGTCACTGGAACCCGCTTATCAGCGCTGGACGGCCAACAACTGCCGTGGGGCTCTGCAGAGGGGGCTGTTGTTTCTGAACATAACCCAGATCTGTTAGTCGCTAGCCGCGATGGAATGCCACGTTTACTAGAGGCTTGTGTTGCTGTTGATGAGGTTTTTGTGATCAACAAAGTAGATGCAGGGTCTGGCCATATTATTTTTAAAGGTGCAGTGGTCATCAACGGCGACGTGACACAGGCGATGAAAGTGATAGCTGGCGGCAATGTTGTTGTTAAAGGCCTGTTTGAAGGTGATTTGATTGAGTCAGGCGGAGATATCACTGTAGGCGGCGCTATCATAGGTCATCAGATAGGTGAGGTCAGTGAACATTCTGTGCTGAGCACCGTAGTGCGTGCCAAAGGTAATGTGCAGTGCACTTTAGCTCAGTATGCCAGTATCAAATGTGCCGGGCGCCTGACGGTTTCAAAACAGCTATTGCATTGCCAGGTTGAAGCCGATTCTGTCGTTGCTGGTACCGAAGAAAACGCCAATGGCAAAATTGTCGGAGGCCGTTATTATCTGGGCAACGGTTTACGCTGTGGCAATCTGGGGGCTCCGTCTGGTAGCTTGTTGCAAATAGTACTGAATAAACAAATGGATCCGCTGATTGAAAAGCAAAATGTGTTACGGACCAGTTTAGTTGGTTTGAAAGCCGAGATGGAATTGGTAAAACAGCATGTTGAGCAACTGAAACAGATGGAAAAATCTGCAGCTGTACAAGAGCAGATGAAAGCCATGGTAGAAGAATTTGATGAGCATCGTCATATAGCTTCTGCTTTTATTTCAGATATTAAACAGCTAGAAGAGCAAAGGCGACAGCTGTTACTGTCAGTCTGTGTTGAAGTGACACAGCATCTGTTCACAGGCGTTGAAGCCAGCTTTGGGAACGAACTCCTCAGGACCAAAAAAGATTATGGCGCCTCTAGGATCAGGTTGTCTGAGCAGGGTGTCATAATAGAACCGCTCTGAAAACCAGATGACGTTGTGGTTTGCCCCATGCCTCTTGGTAAAACTGGCCCGTCTTTTGCTTCTTTTTTCCTTAGTTATTTCTGACGTCAAATAGTTGTTGTTGCTGACACTGATAGGCAGTGTCACATCAGCATGTGGTGGAATAAAGACAATGATCCGAACACAACAATGGTTTATTTTATTTTTACTCAGCGTCTGTCTTTGGGGCTGTGGCGGTGGTGGCGGCAGTGATTCAGATTCTGGTGGTACTGCATCTAGTGTGAACGCTGGTGTCGATCAAAGTGTCAATGAAAGTGACAGCTTTACCCTGACTGCGCTTGGCGATCCTTCAGGCGGGACTTTTGCGTGGCGTCAGCTATCGGGCACTGCTGTTACTGGCATGCCAGCCAGCACTGCGGCTGTAACATTAAAAGCACCACTGGTGAAAGCCGAAACTATTTTAGTGTTTCAGGTGACTTACACCACACCAGCAGGGCAGAATTTAACAGATGAAGTGCAAGTGCGGGTCGTGGCAAAAAACCAAGCCCCTGTTGCTGTACTACAAATCACCCAACCGGCGATTTTACCTGTAGCCCAGGGATTGACCGTTAGTATTAGTGCTGCATCTTCTTATGACTTAGACGCAGACGGCCGTATAGCGAGTTACCAGTGGAGTCAAACCTCGGGCCCTGCCGTCAGCTTAACAGGCGCTAACTCAGTTTTAGTCAGTTTTGTTGCTCCTTTGGTGGCCAGTCAAACCGATGTTGAGTTAGCACTGTCAATCACAGACGACGAGGGAGCAACTGGTACTAGTAGTATCAAAGTGCCAATACGCGTCAGTACACAGCAAATTATTGCAGATGCTGGTGCAGATCAGCAGGTCCGTGAATTTGCTGAAGTGAAACTAGATGGCAAAGGAACACGCACAGTCAGTGGAAGTTACAGCTGTCGCTGGTCACAACTAAAGGGACAAGCTTTGGTGCTGGTCAACCCTACCTCTTGTCAGGCGTCTTTTATTGCTCCTGATATTTCAGGCACCAGTCAGCTCGAATTACAACTCACAGTGACGGACAGTAATAATCAAACAGCGACAGACACTATGCTGGTGACCGTCAGTAACGCTGTCCTTGGCGATTTACCAGATACAGGTGTGGTCAACTGCTACGATATTACCGGACTTATCACTTGTAACGATGCTAATTATCCACGCCAGGACGGTGATGGCGGGCGTGATAGCGTGACACAATATTTGCGGAAAATAGGTAAAGGAGAAAAGGCCTTTGATTTTACCAAGCTGGACAAATTTGGCGATGAGTTGCCAGATACAGCCAATGATTTCTCCTGTATCCGCGATAACGTCACAGGTTTGATTTGGGAGTTAAAAGAGCCTGTGATCATGGCTCCACCAGCCAGTACGTTGAGGGCTGCGAATAATAGGTATAGTTTTGTCAATACGGATGCTGGTAACGGTGCTGAACCCGGTGTTCCAGCAACTGCAGGCACGACCTGTCCCAGCTCTGAAAACTGTGGTTTAAAGGTGTATGTCGAAGAAGTTAATGAAACCGTGTACTGCGGCGGTGCAAACTGGCGCTTGCCTACCTTAGAAGAACTGATGTCCATAGCTGACTTTAGCCGGGTGGGACGAGCTCATTTGTTAGACCCAGCATTTTTCCGGTTTGAACCTGATCCATCAGTGCAAAATAATCTGTTTTACTGGACCAGCCAAAGCAGCGCAGAAGGTGGCGGCGGCATATCTGCCTGGGTTTTTGATATCCAGAATGGCAATGACAATACAGTGCCAAAACAACAAACTCAATTAGGTTATGTGCGTTTGGTGCGCTCGCCATAAGGGGATTTTATGTCAAAGTATATTTTATTAATGTTGCTAGTTGCATTACCAACTTATGCAGCACAGGTTTGTTACAACGATATCACTGTGACTAAGCCTATCTCGAATTTGCAATTGAATTCAGATGGCACTGTACTGGATAAAACCACCAATCTGCTGTGGTCTCGTTGTTTGGTAGGGCAAAGCTGGGATAGTTCCAGTAGCAGTTGTACCGGGACTGCGCAGCAACTGAATTGGTCAGAAGCTTTGCTTGAATCAAAACGCAACAATCTGGCTGGCTACAGCACCTGGCGTTTACCCAATGCCAAAGAAGTATTGACCCTGATAGAACGTAGTTGCGTTGATCCAGCCATTAATCTGGTCGCTTTTCCTGCAAGTAACAGTGAAAACATCTGGACAGGCACTACAGTAGTGAATCAGCCTAGCCGTGCCTGGGCCATCGCCATGTACAGCGGTAAAAACAATACAAAAGAAAAGAACATTCGACTCTATGTACGTTATGTACGTTTTAGTGATGAGTAAAGTAGTCAGCTCTTGCAGCTTTTCGGATGCCAGATAGCCGCAGGGCTGCTATTAAATTCTCTAGCTCAGCCAGATCCTGACCGGATTGCTGCCAGGCCTGGTCGTGTTTTCGATGAAAGACCGCAGCAATGCGTTACTTCCTGATGATCTGCTGATGTTTTTCACCTAAGCTAGCCTTACTTGTGTTGAATGCTGTCCGAATGAGAGTGGATAACTTGCGTTTTATTTTGATCCTGTTACTGATGTTTTGCAGCTGGTCCGGGTTTACAACCGAATGCACTATGGCATTTCGCCATGGTATTTTAATTTCCCCCGAGCAAATTCGTATTCAGAATACCAACCGCACTGTATTTCAGATTAATCAGGACAAAGATTTGTTTATCCGTGGAGAATGGATCACGCTGAGTCCGCCTGAGCAGGAATTGGTGCGCCAATATGCCCAGGGCCTGCGTAAGTTTGTACCTGAGTTGGTTAGCATAGCTGTTGATAGCGTTGAGCTTGGTCTGACAGCTATTGAAAATATGCTGATAGGTATAGGTAGCACAGCACAACAGGAAGAATGGCAAGCTCTGATCCGCGAGACAACCTACCAGCTGACCTCACGTTTTGTTCGCAGTGGCGATCATTTTTATCTGGCACCTCAAAGCCTGAACGAGCTGGATGCGTTTTTACATGGTGAGTTGAAAACGCAACTGAGAGATTTGGCCAAATATACTGTCGGGGCGGTTTGGGACGCATTACGAGAAGCGCTGCGCCAGAGTGAAGATGATTTTGAACGTACTGAAAGTCAGAATTGGCAACCTGCAGACCAATTGATGGATAAAATTAATACAGGTTTGGATTTGAAGGCCGATGAGCTAGAGCAAAAGTCAGTGCTATTTTGCCAGCGTTTGACTGAGTTGGATCAAATCGAAAGTCAGTTGCAGCAACGTGTACCGCAGCTGCAAGCTTATGATGTAGTGACAATGAAATAACTCCCTTTTATGGCCTTAGCTCAGTAAGGCCAGTTTAGCTTTTAACTCCTCATTACGATTTTTCTCTTTTTGCAATAACAACTTTAACTGAGCAATTTTGGCCGCAGCCTCGTCGTCTTGTATGGCTTTGAGCCTTAACTCTCCCGATTCGCTATCTCTGACTTGTCGTGCTTTTGCATGGCAAGTGGGACAACTGTGTACATCTGACATAAAAACCTCGTGGCATTGTTTAATTGAAATTGGTTGATATAATCAACTTAATTATTGAGTTAATGGTAGATAAAGTCAACTAATTTTTGACTGGGGAAGGAAGCATGGAACAAACACAGGATCTGTTGGAGCAACTGCAACAGCTGACGTCAGCGCTCAGAGAGCAGTTCTTTTTGCAATTAGGGCCTGAATTACCCGGATTAACCGCCATGCATGGTCGTTTGTTGCTAGTGATTGCCAGTCAATCAGGCACTACAGCGCAGCAACTGGCTGAATTACTCAGGCGGGATAAAGCGCAAATGACACGGTTGTTAAATGACTTACAACAAGCAGCTTTAGTTAAGCGCCAGACCGATCCACAGGATGCCAGACGTCAGTTATTGTATTTATCTGAGCAGGGGATGCAGATAGCTGCCGGCCTAAAAACTAAAAAGCGCCAGATCGCCAGTAAAATGCTCAATGGTTTGACTACAGAGCAGCAGGGGCAAATGGCCGGACTGTTAAAGCTGATGTATCAGAATTTGGTCGGTAGTGCATAAGTAGCCGCTTATCCCGAAGTTCCCACCACTGATCCCAAATTTGGTTTGAGCTTAGCTCTAACAGGTTGTAGTCAGTGCCTTGTGATCTGAGCAGGAGGGAGTCTATGAATAAACTAAGTCTGGCGCTTGTATTGGCCTTGGCTATGGGTTGTGTTGCAGCAGCTGAGCCAATTGTCTTCAGTGCAGAGCAGCTAAAAGCCAAAGTAGAGCAGGTTACTCAGGCACAGAATAAGGTCATGTTAAAAGGTTCTGTCAAAGCGGATGTAGATAGACTTTTTGCGCTTTACAGCGATGATTTTGTTTATATTCATGAGGCCTATGGTGGCAGCTACAGCAAAGAACAGCTGTACGCCAATACGCTACGCCTGATGACGATGGGAAAATATGATCAAACCGCACCCCGCTACCGCATTATTGGTTTAATGCCTGGTTATAATGCTATTGCAGTGCAGCGACAGGAAGTCCACGAGGGGGTGACTCAAAATCATCTGGCTGTATTTGAGTTTCAGGCAGACAAGGTGACAAAAATCATCGAATATTGGAAGTAATACCACTGCAGTACAGCCTGAGTTTTAGTTTCAGGCTTGGTTTTTGATAGTAAATTGCAGATTGTGGCAGTTATCTTTCGCTCATCCATGTAGAATGCGCGCCTATAAGCTTTTACCAGCGCCTATCTGTAGGAATTTTTTGATGAAAAAGACAATAGCTCTAACTCACCCTAAGTTGCAACCTGCCCGTTGGGTGGACTCTATTAAGTACGATATTAAAAAATATCTGAATAGAGAACGTCGTAAAAGCCTGCCTGCTGGTATGGACTACTGGACTTTTGATTGCCGCTTCGGCGCTTCAGAAGAGGTGGCTGAGAAAGTCTTTACCTCTGAAATCAATAAACACATAGATGCTGCGGTTGCACAGGAGCTGGCCAGCTTCTACGTAGAAATTCTTGCCAGAGCTTGCAAGCATAAACCTCGTGAAACTGATTTTGATTCAGACGAAGTGTAACAGGTCGGATGCTCATCTTTGCTGATGAGCATTTTCGTTTTAACTGAAGGTCTCACAGGCTTTTTCAGCCGAAAAGTACAGAAAAACTGCGTAAATTTCACTCAATGGCAAAGAGTTGTCTCTTTGACCGCTAAAATACTGTATATTCTGCCCTCATTTTTTACTGTAGCTATTCTACAGAGGAACTCTTATGCAATTTTCATCTTTAGATTTAGCTCCGGATTTACAACGCGCCCTGGTTGAATGTGGCTACAGTGCTATGACTCCGGTGCAAGAGCAGGCCATAGTGCCAGCTCGTCGTGGTAAAGACTTACAAGTTACAGCGCAAACAGGCACAGGTAAAACTGCAGCTTTTGCTGTTCCGGTGTTACAACGTATGCTGGATAAGCCAAAAGCTACAGTAGCCCAGCGTCCACGCGCTTTGATCCTGACACCAACCCGCGAATTAGCAGAACAAATAGCTGAGTCTGTTTCGGCTTATGCTAAGTTTTTGCCACTCAGCGTCACGGCTTTATACGGCGGCGTGAAAATGGGCGGTCAGGCCAGTAAATTAACAGCTGGTGTGGATATAGTCATCAGTACTCCGGGCCGCTTGATTGAGCATATGGCGCTTGGCAACGTGATTTTAAGTGACGTTGAATTTGTGGTACTGGATGAAGCCGACCGTATGCTGGATATGGGCTTTGTCACAGACGTGATGAAGCTGATGCAAATGACAGCGACCACAAAACAAACTATGTTGTTCTCTGCGACCACATCACCCGCTGTGAATGAACTGTCGCATAAAATATTGAAAAATCATCAGCAAATCCGCGTTGCTAAAACAAACAGCACGGCAGATACAGTGCACCATGTGGTGTACCCTGTTGAGGAAAGTCGCAAAATCGAATTGTTTGAACGACTGTTGGCTGAAAAAAACTGGTTCCAGGTGCTGGTGTTTACCAGCACGAAAGAGCAAGCTGACCGCTTATTGGCTGGTTTGCAGATGAGAAAAATTGAAGCTGCAGTTTGTCATGGCGATAAAAGCCAGGGCGCACGACGTCGTGCCATTGCTGATTTTAAATCGGCCAAGTTACAAGTACTGATCGCCACTGAAGTAGCAGCCCGTGGTCTGGATATTCAGGGGCTGGATTACGTGGTCAACTTTAACTTGCCTTATCTGCCGGAAGATTATGTCCACCGTATAGGCCGTACAGGTCGTGCCGGTGCTGAAGGTCAGGCTATCTCATTTGTCAGCCGTGAAGAAGAGCAGACCTTAGAGCGTATTCAAAAACTTATTGGTAGCACTATCAAACGTGTGATTACTCCTGGTTTTGAAGTCAGTAACAGAGAGTCGCTGTTAAAAAGTATTTCCCGCAAGGTGTTAACAGGCCGTTCCAATAAAGCCAGTCACACCTCTATCGAGCTGGATGGCGCCAACAAGGTGAAGCCAAAGGCCAAACCTAAAGCTAAGCCACGCCCTGCTAAATAAGTTTGATCTTCACACCAGTCAAAGTCGCTTGTACTTTGACTGGTGCTCTGCTTCTACATATAGGCTTTGGCGAAGGCTTCTTTTGATTGCTTGATGTAACTGCGGGCTTTTTGGGCATGTTGCTCCCAGGCCGCTTTATCTTTGGCGTCGGTAAAGGGGTTTTGCTCTGGCGCTACTGATCGTTCAAATCTGTCGTAGAAGGTCAGGGCAGAGGACGTAATTTGGTTAAAACGTTCTTTAAATTCCTGCATGCCTTCGAGCTGTTCTGAGGTCTTCAGCATGTATTGGATCAGTTGGGTATTGTCATTTGTTGCCAGATAAGCCTGTGCCTTAGTAGTGACATTTTTTTCGACTTCAGTGATCACCAGCGCCCGTATAGAGTCTTCTTTGCTCATGACACGACTGTAATTTTCCTGAGTGCGGGCCAGACCCCCATGTTGAATATAGTCACGCAGGTGTTTGTCCAAATCTTTGCGGAAGACTTCAACCATTTTCAGCATGCTTTGCAAATCGTTTTCTAAGGCTGATACCTGAACCAGTTCTTTTTCCAATTCATTTAAAAACTTCTCAGCTTGCTCGTATATTTTTAATCCGTTTTCTTCAGCAAACTTTCGGTCTTTGCGATTTAAATCGGCATTTTCATAATTGGATTTATCAAAAGCAGTCGCCAAAAAGGACTTAAAGGGCTCAGCAAAAGCTGCATACAAACCGCCGCTTACCACAGTTAAAGTGGCGGTGGTTAAATCACCAAAAGGTTTCACCATCGAATTCAGCCTGGCTTGTTGCAGTGGCGAACTCACTCTTTTGGTCTCTGCCAAAATAGAACGGAAAGAAGAGTAGGCCATGGGATTGGACATTTTATTCCGCTCTGAACTGGCCAGCGCAAAAGTAATAGTGGAGTAAATCGCATTGGCATATTCAAGGTACTGACGTTGGCTTTCCAGCTGCGCTGCGTAGTTTTTGCCAATGGTGCGGAAAGATTCACTTTGCAGCTCATAGTTTTTATTGGTTTGCAGCTTATCTAAAATGCCGCTGATAATTTTTTGCTCGTTTTTCTGCAACGCAGTGTCCAGCAAAATACGGTCTAACACTAGATCATCCAGCGCTACGCCACCGTGTGAGGTTTCAATATCTAAGCGCAGGTATTTACGGCCAGGATCGTCGATAGAGACCCGGTGCGCCATATAGGCTTCGTTGCCTGCAGAAGCTTCAATCAAACCTACTTGTTGCCACTGTGCGTCTAAAGATACTGAGGGCGAAGTTAAAATATTAATTCGGTAGCTGGCAAAAGCAGACTGTGGCTTGACCCAAAACTCAAGCAGGCCCAATTCAGAGATAGGATAGCGGCTGATTAATGAGCTGCTGCCATCCTGACAGAATAAGGCACTGGCACCTGTTCGAGCCATGTCAGAGCTTCGCTGGCAGCCGGCCAAAATATTCCACTGATGGGCGTCTTGTTCAAAGTCACTGGAAAACACCAGCTCACCTGGTTTAGCCAAAGCCAAACTACTAAAGAGACCAAGCAGCAGCACTGAAAAACGACGCATAAGATCCTCAAACGGAACAGGGGTGAGAGTTCAGCCCAGACAAGCTAGCATCAGACTGACAGAATGAAGATTTATGGTAGCTGAATTTGTGATGCAAAACAGCGCTAATTTTTGTTTTCCAATCAACCACTTTTGTCATTCCGGCTCAAGCTGAACCAGAGCCTTTGAGTGGCTCTGGCTGGCAGGCCAAAGAGCCTGCAGCTGAGTCTGGGGCTGTTTAATTGCAGGGATCACTCCAAACAACTAGAGTCCAACAGCAACTAAAGCACAGCTTTAAGCTCTGCTGCTACTTCATACTGCTGGGCTACAGCTTTGTCCAATAAGAGCTGTCCTTGCTCCTGTTCGCCTTTTAGTATTTTACTAACGCCTGCCCAGGTTTGTATCACCGCATCATTTTGCTGCAATAAGTAGCTTTCCCATTCAGTGGAGCGGGCAGCCATTAAACGTTGAGCTTCTTTGTGGCCGTTTTTCGCTGCAGTTAATAGCCAATAGTTGCTGCTGTAATAAGGCGAGAGTGTAAGTACCTTGTTGATAACAGCCTTGCCTTTGAAGTCTGCAGTTATGGCATATACCCCTGCTTTTACTTTGTTATGCAGCTTCTGCCCTAACAGTATGCTTTCGTGTTGGGTTTTACTTTGCCCATTACTGTCCAATACTGCTGTCACTTTACCTTGCTCATCTGTTGCTACTTTAGCCTGGCCTTTAAAACCTGCTAACGCCACAGGAGCCATATAGCTTTGGTTAAACAGCTCTGCCGGCAAGTTAAAATCAGTCACGTCAAACTTGGCCAGATCTTCCTCAATTTTTAGATACGAATTGTTATTGACCAGTCTGAGTAAGGAGCCCAGCAAGTATTGATGCTCTGGTGAACCCGCCAAAGAATAGTCAAATAATTTATGTTCCTGAATCAACTTTTCGATCCGATTTTTATTCAGAACTACGCCACCCAAGGTATAACTTAACGAAACCCGGCCGATTTGTTTTTGCCCTGTGGATTGATAGGTCCATGCACTTATCGCTGTTTTTGTGGCCTGGCTAAAAATGCCTTTAGGGTATTCGTTGACTATTTCTACAGCCTGTACTTTGCCTTGTTCATCAATCAGAAAACGGGCATCAGCGAAACCAAACAGTCCTCTGCTGAACGATTTTTTTGGATACATAGGTTCTTTTCGGGAGACTACCTCAGGCATTTTTACTTCAGGTTGTTCATCCAGTGCTGGATTATTAATCTGAACCAGAGTCACCAGTTGCTCAAAACTAGTAGTAGCCCTTTGTTGCTCGGCAGGTGGCAACTTATTAAACAAGTTTTTAGCCAGCCGCTCCGCTTTGTTGTCGCCAAGGCTGTAGGCCAATTGCAAATAGGCTTGAGTTTTGGCCAAATCTACAGCAGTTCCCTGGCCTTCCTGGTGCATGACGGCAAGATTAAAGGCAGCTGTTTCATTACCAAGAGGGAGCAGGGCGCTAAACTCCTGCTGAGCTTTGGCATAGTCTTTTTGATCGTAATACTTTAACGCTATTAATAAATCGGCCCGAGTCAGGCTACTGAAGAGTCCGCTAAAGACTAAAGTTGGAAGTACCAGTGATTTACGCATAATTTCGTCCCTGTAATCAGCTAAATGGTAAAACGGATGTTAACACTTGCTGAGGGGCTGGGACAAGCCAAGCTAGGTAACACAGAACTGGTGCGTCACGGCAACCAGTTCTGTGTCTGACTCAATCTTGATAGCTATAGTCTCTGAAGCTACAGCAGTGCTCACTGCGCCATCTTTTTCCAGTCACGCAGCTTCACTGCGCTTCTGGGGCCTGGTGCTTGGTCGCTTCGCTACAACTTCTGGTTGCTTAAGAATAGAGGGAGCCAGATCAGAGCACTTTAACCAAAATGGTTAAAGCAGAGTTTGTTGCCATCCAAGTCACGCACGTAAGCACCGTAAAAGGTTTTTTCAATACGTTGACCTGGGGCGCCCTCACAGCTGGCTCCCAGCGCTAATGCTTTGTGGTACAACTCATCCACTTTTTCTTTAGTACCCGGTGCTATGGATAACATAGTGCCGTTGCCTGGTGTCGCAGCTTCTTTGTTGTAAGGAATACAAACTGCCAGCATAGGACTTTGCATACTCTTGCCAATAAATACAATGCGGTCCATTTTGATCAGGGTTTTAGCACCTTGCTCTTTTAACAGTTCCAGATAAAAAGCAACGGATTTGTCCAGATCGTTTGAACCTAAAGTGACATAACTAAACATAAAATCATCCTGTTAGTGAGAAATCATCCATCAATACGTTTGTGTGGCGTAAATGGTTGTATCAAGCGTCTTCATGACTAAAAAAATGGCCCTGAAAAGGGCCATTGTTCAGTACAACTTGAGTTAAGCAGCTTTTACGCTGTCTACCCAGTTTTGTACACGTTTTTCCAGCACTTGCAGAGGTAATGCACCCCCACCTAAAACTGTGTCGTGGAAAGCGCGGATATCAAACTTGTCGCCTAACTGTTCTTTGGCTTTGGCACGGATTTCCAGAATTTTTAACATACCAATTTTGTAAGCCGTCGCCTGACCTGGCCATACTAAGTAACGACGTACTTCAGACGTCACAGCGCCTTCGGCAACCGGAGTTTTTTCTTTGAAGTATTCAATACCTTGTTGTTCAGTCCAGCCTTTGCTGTGCATGCCAGTGTCCACTACTAAACGCACGGCACGCCACATTTCTGTGATTAAACGACCAAAATCTGAGTAGTCGCTCTGATAAGCGCCCATTTCTTTGGCCAGCAGTTCAGAATATAGAGCCCAGCCTTCCACATAAGCAGTAAAACCTGCCTGAGTACGGAAAGTTGGCACTGAAGTCAGTTCCTGAGCAATAGAAATCTGCATATGGTGACCAGGGCTGCCCTCGTGGTAGGCAATGGCTTCCATTTCATTTTTTGGCATCTGCTTCATATCAGATAAATGCGCGTAGTAAATACCAGGGCGTTTGCCATCCGGCGTGCCAGGGAAGTAGTGCTGAGCTGCGCCTGGCTGTTCACGGAAGGCTTCTACCCTTTTTACTGTTAAAGCTGCTTTTGGCAGAATACCAAAGTATTCAGGCAGTTTTTTCTCGATAAAGGCTAAGTAAGCTTCAGAGTCTTTCAGATAACCCTGACGGCCTTCATCTGTGTCCGGGTAGAAGAACTGAGCGTCCGTTTTAATAAAAGTGAAGAACTCTTTTAACGACCCTTTAAAGCCGACTTTATCTTTGATCGCAATCATTTCTTTGGTCAGGCGGTCGACTTCATTTAAACCAATCTGGTGAATTTCATCCGCTGTTAAATTGGTCGTAGTCGATTGAGCTAAGCGATGGTTGTAATACGCTACACCATTAGGTTGGGTCGATACACCTGTTACATTGACCTGAGTTTTATCCAGTTCGCTGGTTAAAAAGGCGGCTAAAGCTTCATAAGAAGGCTGGAACTGAGTGGTTAATGCAGATTTAGCATCGGCCAATAACTGTTCAGCTTTTTTGTCATCCAGTTTGTCGGCTTTTTTCAGCGCTTCTACTTTGGCTTTGGCATCAGCCCATAAAGGCGCGTCTTTATCGCTTTGTTTAAATGGCGCACCGTTTAATAAGTTATTGACCTGCTCAAGTACACCTTCATAAGCAAAACGTGGTGGACGTACACCAGCTTCAGCGTATTTAGCGGCACGTTGTTGCAGCTCAGCTATAGCTTTGGCAATACCACCAATACGTTTGACATAGGCTTCCATGTCTTTTACTTCGTCGACTTTGTGGAAGTTCATCATCACTTGAGGTAACAAGGCATGCACGCCCTGCATTTGGTTAAATACATAAGTATTTACCCGGAAAGCCGCTGCATCACGGCTTTGTTCGTACTGGTAAATCCATAAGTCGTAAGAGGTTTTAGCTTCGGTATCTAACTTGCTGTAGTCAAACTGAGTCTTTAATTCTTCAACAGAAGCCGCTGCCCATGCCAGTTGTTGATCTTCACCGGCCTCAGTCACGTCGTCAATTTGATCGTTTTTGTCTTTACGGCCTAAGAAGGTCATTTGCAGCGGGCTCATCTGCAGTTGTTCTTCGTATTTGGTTTCAAACCACTGGTTTAACCGCTCTGATTCAGAGACTGCCGCTTTGGTTTCAGCTGCTGTTACAGGTTCAGCTGCGGCTGGAGTTGTGGTTGTTTTGCTTTCCTGGGCTGGATTACAGCCTGCCAATAAGGCGGCAATGCTAAGGGCTACTAATGAATGGCGCACTGTGAGTTTTCCTTTTAGTTATTCATTATGGAACATGATCAGGCTTCATACTCTGACCTGACGATGTAGTGATCAGACTAACCTGATTTAGCTGAAGAGTCGAAATTCATTTGTAACTTTGTCTTTCAAAAAGGCCCGCCCAGGGCCTATTGATGAATACGCCAGCAATTTGGTTTATTGCTTTGGCATTAAATCCAGTAAAGCCACGACTGTCGCCTCTACACCAGCCTTGATAGCAGGCTCAGGTGCAATTTTAAATAAAGGACTATGGTGACTGGGAACCGCAGGGCCACCTTGTTTTTCCCGTTCAAAATCTGCTTTAGGCGTGCCGCCAATCTGGAAATACACACTCTGAATAGTGGGGTTCATAATCAAAAACGGATAATCCTCCGCGCCCATGCCTAATCTTTTGTAATTCTGATCCAGAATATCTGCGCCAAAATGACTGACCCAGCGCTGCTTCAAACGTTGCGTTAGCGGAATATCATTCACCGTGGGCGGTGTGGTTTGTGGATCCACTGTGACTTGGGGCAGTTTATCTTCAGGCAAACCTGCAACCCGTCCCATATTGGTCGCTACTCTTTTAATGGCGCTGATCAGTTGCTCTCGGGTTTCCAAATTATCGTTGCGTACTGTCAGCTGTAAATGAGCGGAGTCGGGGATGATATTGTGTTTGGAGCCAGCATGAAAGGATCCTACAGTAATCACACTTGGCTCTTTGGGGGCAACTTCGCGACTGACGATAGTCTGAAGTGCCAACACAATTTGTGAACCTAAAACTATAGGATCTTTGCCTCTGTGGGGGCTGGCGCCATGAGCCCCAACACCATGGATATGGATATCCACCGAATCGACGCCCGAATAGGGAGAACCCTCCACTGCGACAATTTTGCCTGCTTCAATCTCACTGGATACATGCAACGCCATGGCATAATCCGGTGTGCCAAAACGCTGCCAGATTTTGTCATCTCTCATACTTTGGGCGCCGCCGACGTATTCTTCTGCCGGCTGCCCAATCAGCATCAGCGTACCTTGCCACTGGTCTTTCATTTGCACCATTTGCCGTGCTGTGCCTACTAAGCTGGTGACATGCATGTCATGACCACAAGCATGCATGACTGAAACCTCATTACCATGCCAATCTTTGCTTTTTACTTTGGACGCATAGGGCAAGCCGGTTTTTTCCTCTACAGGCAGCGCGTCCATATCAGCGCGCATCATCACCAGCGGGCCTTTGCCATTTTTCAGTATGGCAACCACTCCGGTTTTACCAACACCAGTGGTCACCTCAAAACCCGCATCTTTGAGCTCGTTCGCTAGACGTTCTGCTGTTTTAAATTCCATAAAGGACAGTTCCGGGTTTTGGTGGAAATGTTTAAACAGCGGCTCCAGATGTTTCTGGTAGTCCATGCTGATAGAGGCCGCTAAATCTTTGTTGGCAGCCATAGTGCTGGTGCACAGCAGGGTAGAACTGAGTAAACAGGCAATAGGTAACAGGCGCATACGGACATCCTTTGTTGTTCTTTTATCAGTGGGTGGTTTGCCAAAATATAACAGCACAAAAAAGCAGCAGCGAACAAGAGGACAAAGTGAATATGCGCTCAACATCGGTAAAACAGGGGCAGTTTGTCAAAGCGCAGGCAAGGGAATAGCGCCTTTGCTGGAATTTTTGGTGAATTTAATCCTTATCAACTCTCTATCCAATGTTATGATTATCATCATGAATAAACAGTCTTAGCCAAGCGGAGGTGCTACTTTTTATATGTTTAACGTATTAAAACTCAAACACTTAAGTCTGGTCACCTTAGTTGTTTATCTGGTCTGGATTTTTCCTGTTGCCCAACTTTGCCTGACACCGGACTGGGTGGAGCGGCCTGAACAACAGACTGTGCATGGCTTATCGCAACTTACTTCTGTTGCTCAGCCTGTTAAACATCATGTTCTTTCCGATGATGACGACCAGGTTCTGGTGCAGCTCCACTCTGCCGTATTGGTGTCAGCCTTTTATCCTGCAGTACAGTATTTACAGCCTGTTATCAGGGCTGTTGCCCTTGTATTTTTCTCCGCCAGGGCACCGCCAGAGCAACTGATTTAGTTTGTTCTCTGTCATCAGCAGACTCTGTCCATCTGATTGGACTTACTGCACTCTATTGTTTAGCTGCTACTTTTAGCTTGCAGCGTTAAAGCGAGAATCCCTTTTATGTTTGTGATTGACCAAATTATTTTATTGGCCGCGATTTTAATTATTTTCGGCATCTTATCCAGCAAACTCTCCGCCAGGTTGGGGTTGCCAGTTTTGGTTTTATTTTTAATGGTTGGCATGCTGGCGGGTGAAGACGGCCCTGGCGGTATCATGTTTGATAATGCGCAATTCGCTCATGCTTTAGGCTCTTTAGCATTAGCCATTATTCTGTTTGATGGCGGCTTACAAACTCCTATGGGCTCTATTAAGCAAGTGTGGAAACCTGCCTCTGTGCTTGCCACATTAGGTGTACTGGTGACCGCTGTGATCACAGGAGCTGCTGCCGCTTATATCCTTGATGTATCCCTGTTTTATGGTCTATTGATAGGAGCCATAGTGGGCTCTACCGATGCCGCCGCTGTATTTTCCTTACTACGCAACGCTGGTATTCATATCAATCCAAGGTTGAAAGCCACATTAGAAATAGAAAGTGCAACCAACGACCCTATGGCCATATTTTTGACTGTAGGTTTGCTGGAAGTGATGGTCAAGGGGCTTGAACCTGGTACTGGGCTGCTGATGCTGTTTGTGCAGCAAATGGGGATAGGTTCAGTAGTGGGTTTGGCTGGTGGTTGGTTATCGGTGCGTATTATTAACCGTGTTCATCTGACCACATCAGGCTTATATCCGGTGATGGTCGCAGCCTTAGGCTTATTGGCCTTTGGTGTAGCTGCCAATCTGGGCGGCAGTGGTTTTCTGGCTATTTTTATTGCGGGTGTAGTGATAGGTAATAGCCGTTTTGTGTTTCAGCGCAGCACTTTTTTGTTTCACGACGGTCTGGCCTGGCTGGGCCAAATTATTATGTTTGTTGTTTTAGGCTTATTGATTAATCCTTCAACTTTACTGGACGTCTGGCTGGAAGGACTGTTAATTGCCGCTGTTCTGACGTTAATCGCAAGGCCATTGTCTGTGCTGCCTGTGCTGAAGATGTTCGGCTTTAATGTGCGGGAAATGACTTTAGTGTCCTGGGTCGGTTTAAGGGGGTCAGTGCCTATTATTCTGGCTATTTACCCACTGATTTATGGTTTACCAGGCGCTGAGTTAATTTTTAGTGTGGTGTTTTTCGTAGTCTTGATTTCAGCCACAGTGCAAGGTTCGACTTTACCTTGGGTGGCCCGAGCTTTGCGTTTGACCGAGGCTCCGCCTGCAACTCCGGCTGCTACGCTGGAAATTACAGCTTTGGGTGACGTTGACGCCGATATTGTGGAGTATCAGCTTGGCGATAATTCAAGAGCTTCAGGGCGTCGTTTATCACAGATGGCGCTGCCGGATGGTACTGTGGTTGCGATGATTACCAGAGGCAATGATGTGATTCCGCCTCGGGGCTCCACTTTCCTGCATGCAGGCGATCATCTGTTTATCGTGATGAAACCGCAGGTAAGGGATTTCGTTGATTTAGTCTGTGCCGGAGTGTCGGAAGCTGTTCATCAGCAACTGCCAGCCTCAGAATTGCGCTTAAAAGGCTATACCAAAGTGGAAGACTTACATCATTCCTATGGGATTGAACTCCCGGCTGAAGGTGGTATGTCGCTGGATGAATTATTGCGTCAGTCTTTTACTGGCGAGCCTGAAAAAGATCAGAGCAAAGATTTCGGCGAGGTCAGACTTTTTGTACGTGAAATGGTCGGGCAGCGCATTGCTACTGTGGGCATAGCGCCGAAGGTTCAGCAGGGATAATCAAACCCATTCGGGTCAGAGTAAAAGTAAATGCAAGGCGTTTAATTTTACTCTGACCCGGATGAAGTCTTACACCACGCCTAATATGGATGGCATAGCGGCGTCTACTTCGTCTGTAATAGCGTCCAGAGTTTTTTCTGCTTCATCCAGCGAGCTGACTTCGGCGATATGAAACAATGCTTCGCCTTCGTTCACTAGCGGTAAGTTGTTGCGGCCTATTACTATGCCATTAAAGCTGGCTTCAACAGCCACTTCAAAATCTGAGTAGGGGCTGTAGATATGGGCCAGCACATCGCCTTGCTGTACTGTTTGTCCAAGCCCTACGTAATAACGTGCTATGCCGTCATGTTCTGCCCTGATCCAGCTACTTTTTTTACTGAATAAAGACCCGGTTTTTATTGTCTTTTTACTAGGGCTGAACATGCCCAAATCCTGCATTACGTTCATAATGCCGTGTACACCGACTTTGATCGATTGCTCATCAAAACGCAAAGCTTCGCCGGCTTCATACAGAATAATAGGAATACCTAAAGAGTTTGCCGTGCCGCGCATTGTGCCTTCACGACTGGCTGCTTTGATAATAATAGGGGCGTTAAAAACTTCAGCCATCTGCAGCGCTACTTTGTCTTTGGCGCTGGCGCGGACCTGAGGCAGGTTACTGCGATGAATAGCTCCGGTATGCAAATCAATGACATGAGTACACTGTTTTAAAATACGCTCGGTAAATTGATAAGCCATGCGGCTGCCAAGTGAGCCTTTTTCGCTGCCCGGAAAGCTGCGGTTTAAATCTCGTCTGTCCGGTAGATAACGCGATTGCTGCACAAAACCATAAGTATTGACTATAGGCACTACAATAAGGGTGCCGCGCAACTGGCTGAGTTTTGGCATCTTCAACAAGCGCCGACAAATCTCAACCCCATTGATTTCATCCCCATGTAAAGCCGAGGTGATTAACAAGACAGGGCCTGGTCTTTTACCATGCACCACATGGGCGCCTATATTCAACTCAGTGTGGGTATAAAGTTTACCAAAAGGAATATCCACCACAGCCCGCTGGCCTGGTTGGATCACAGTGCCGCCTAAACTAAAAGCCTGTTGTTTTTCTCTTTGTATGGATTTGATTTCTGTGATCGACATCTACTTTTTTACCTGCTGTTTTTGCTGCGCTTTTTGCAAAGCTTTTTGCTGCATGCGAGCCTGATGCAAAGGCACATGTTTCTCCAGATACTCAATCATCCGGCCTGCGACATCTATGTCAGTTGCACCTTCTATGCCCTCGAGGCCAGGTGAGCTGTTCACTTCCATCACGACAGGGCCGTGGTTTGAGCGCAGAATATCCACACCTGCTACATGCAACCCCATGGTTTTGGCCGCAGCAAGGGCAGTGCGTTTTTCTTCTGCGCTAAGTTTGACCAAAGAGGCTGTGCCTCCTCTGTGTAAGTTGGAGCGGAATTCACCAGCTTTGGCCTGACGTTTCATCGCAGCGACAATTTTATTGCCGATAATAAAGCAGCGGATATCAGCGCCATTGGCTTCTTTAATATATTCCTGCACCAAAATGTTAGCGTTCAGGCCCATAAAAGCCTCTATCACGCTTTCGGCCGCAGTGCGGGTTTCCGCCAGCACAACTCCAATACCTTGCGTGCCTTCCAAGAGTTTAATCACCAGTGGCGCACCACCAACCATTTCTATTAAATCAGGAATATCACCAGGTTTATCAGCAAAGCCAGTAATAGGCAGGCCTATGCCTTCGCGGGCTAGTAATTGCAAAGAGCAGAGTTTGTCGCGGGCACGGCTAATGGCACTGGATTCATTCAGCGCAAACACACCCATCATTTCGAATTGGCGTAACACTGCAGTGCCGTAAAAAGTAATAGAGGCACCAACGCGGGGGATCACGGCGTCAAACTGCTCCAGCACTTCACCTTTATAGTGAATGCCGGATTTGGTTTTATTGATGTTCATATAACACATCAGCGGGTCTATCACCTCAATCTGGTGACCCCGTTCTTCTGCAGCTTCGACCAGACGACGGGTCGAATACAACTCACTATTGCGCGACAAAACCGCAATTTTCATAACAACACCATCACTAGAACCTGAATTTATCTATTAGCAGTATTCTAGTGTGGTTTGAGCAGCAAGTATCTGTATAAAATCAAAAAATTTAACACAGAGCAAAGAGCCTTAAAGTAAGAACAGTGAACCTAAGCCTAAAAAGGCAAAAAAACCTATCACGTCTGTGACTGTAGTTAAAATCACAGAACCAGAGAGGGCAGGGTCAATCTTCATTTTTTCCAGCCAGACAGGGATCACCACGCCACTAAAAGCGGCGACACAAATATTAATCACTATGGCCAGACTGATCACCGAGGCAATAATCCAATCACCAAACCATAAATAGGTGATGCCCGCTATGACCAAAGCCCAAAGTACGCCGTTTATAGCTCCGACCCCTAGTTCTTTGCGCATTAAGGTCCAATAGGTTTGGGGGGTGATTTGCCCCAAAGCTAAACCACGGATAATAAGCGTCAGGGTTTGGCTGCCTGCTATGCCGCCCATTGAAGCGACTATAGGCATCAATACAGCCAGCGCCACCACTTGCTGTAAGGTGGCTTCAAACAAACCTATGGTCCAGGCCGCTAAAAAGGCGGTCAGTAAGTTAATACCCAACCACAGAGCACGGCGTTTAGCGCTGTTGATGATAGGAGCGAATAAATCTTCCTCTTCGTCCAGACCTGCCGTGTGCATAAACTGGCCTTCGAGGCTGCGACGCACGTTTTCCAGTGCTTCACCTATAGATAAGCGGCCCAGCAGTTTGTCTTCGCTATCCACCACAGCCAAAGCGCTGTAGCCTGAGCGCGCTACTAAATCTGAGCCTTCATCTAACCCCATATCACCTTGCACTACGGGGGCTTCAGCGTCGATAAACTCGACCACAGGCATATGGTTAGGCTGACCTAATAAACGAATTCCCTGCAATAAACCGACATAACGGCCTGTGCGGTCGACCACAAACAGCGCTTCCTGGTATTCTGCATCTTCAGTCAGCTTTCTGAATAGGCGCACCGCATCCCGCACTTTGGCGTTTTTACTTAAGATCAGCACGTCGTGATCGGCATAACGACCACATTGTTCGTCATCATAAGTTAAGGCTTGATCCAGCCAGCGTTTTTCACTTTGATCTAAACGCGAACAAGCGTATTGATAAATAGCCTCAGGTAATTCGTCCAGAAGCTCAATCAGGTCATCAACGTCAATTTCTTCAACCAGCTCATGCAATTGTGCTGTTTCGAGCTGCTTAAAGATGTTGCTGCGCGCATCCACCCTCATATAGGTTAAAGCGGCAATTTGTTGTTCTTTTTCCAGCGTCAGCCAGGTGCCAACCCGTTGTTCCAGTGGCATAGCTTCCAGGGCAAAAGCTATCTCTTCCGGCTCCAACTGGTCCAGTTTTTCCGCAAGCTGTTCAGTTTCGTTTTCATCAAAACTATCGCGGACTATTTCTTCAATATCCAGTTGGGTATTTTCAACCATTAAACCGCTCCTGCTGTTTGCTTAGTTGCTCCAGCTTTACCACCAACGGCGAATTTTAAACCAGGCTAACAGCCCTACTGCTAATCCAAGCATCAGACCCCAGGTAATGTAGTAGCCGGATGGATTCTCCAGCTCAGGCATATATTTAAAGTTCATGCCGTAAACACCAACAATAAAAGTCAGTGGTATAAATACAGCACTGAGCATAGTCAGTACTTTCATCTTTTCGTTAATTTGATGCGACGAGGTTGAAATATAGCTGCCGACCAAATCGCTTAACTGGTCGTAGTACATCTGCGTCATACTGTGCAGGCGCTCAAACTTCTCGTAAAAATCGCGTAATTCTATCGAATCAAAATGACGTTTAAATGGATGGCTGGCATCTTCTTCGTATAAAAGATCAGAAAACATTTCTTTTTGGTAGGCTAGATTGCGGTCAATTTTCCGAAATACCGAGCGGTACTTCATAATCTGCGCCATTTTCTGATCATTACCATTGCTTTGCATACTGTCTTCCAGCTCCCCCAGCTCATCTTCAAACTGCAATAGTTTTTCCAGATAAGTGGCGGACACCGCATGAATATATTTTTTAATCCAGTCTTTAAACTTTTCTATACCCAGCATGGAAGAAAAGGGCAGGTCGATTTTACTGTCGTCCAGCGGGCTGTGGTATTTCACCAGTATGACCTGGTCGTTAAATAACACAGAAATTTGGCTATGGCCTGGATAGTCACTGAAATCAGGGCCAGAAAAACCACGTAGAATCAATAAGCTAAAGCTATCGCTGAACTCCATTTTTGGCGGATGGCGTTCACGCAGAAAATCTTCCGCTATCACAGGGTGAATACGGAAAAAATTCAGCACCTGCTGTTGTTCCATTTGATTGGCCGCACTTAGATTAATCCAGATTTTAGTGTCGGATAGCAAAGGGTAATGCAGCGCATGAAAATCGCTGATCTGCCATTGTTTTTGCTCCGGACAATACTGGTGAAGTTCTATCATGCTGCTGGCCTTTGGAATACTTTTGGCAGCATAAGCAAAAAGGCCATAAGAATGCAAATGCTGTTGTGGATCTTGGACTTAGATTAAGGAGTTTGGTGTAAAAAGCAGCAGGTTTGGGGGCCGCTGTGTTTCGAATATTTATGTGGCAACGGCTTTGAACGTCATAGTTTTTACTTTAAAACTTTCGCCGTTGACGAGCCACTTTCTTTTGCTTCGTCAAAAGAAAGTATCCAACGCAAAAAAGTGCAGGAAGCACTTTCTAAGGCCGTAGGCAGGCCCGCTGGGTGAATTACATGGATATCATTCATAAAAGGCGACCTCAGGTCGTAGCGAAAAGACTTGCGGTGAACAGCTTTAGCTTGCCCCGCAGGGGGACGAAGGAAGTGAGTATAAAGCCCGGTCAACATCGTGCGCCCAATGCGACGTGGTGAATCGCTCCTTACTCAAACACTCAGCGTCTTAAAACCTTAGCTACCCAATTTTTTTTGGGTCCATTCGGGCTTCCGGTAAGCTAACAATTTGGCTTACCGCCGAATCGACGTACTGAGCTCAGCGAAATACTGGAAACGCCCCAATGGGGGATTGGTGGCAGTAGTTGGTAAGATTTTTTGATTGTTAGCAAAGAGCGAGAAGCTGAAGTTGATAACTCTTTACAAAAGGGAGACTCCACTATGGGGCGTTTTGGTGGCGATTGTTAAGTGCCGACAATTTTAATTACCAAATAAGCACTCGTAGAAATTATGGCTAATCCCAGCGTTACATATGATGAATGAATCAACCAATATCGTTTTCTTTTAAAGCTGTCATTTTGAGTCCAAGATCTCTGCTCTTCAGGTTTTTCTAATTCTTTAGCTAACATAAAAAATCGCTGAGCATCAATCCTTAATTCATATAAACAAAGTGCTACCGTTAAAACAAAATTAATTAATGCAATCGAAAGTAACCATTTTTCTGAGCAACGCAAGGGAGATGTTTCTGATTTAGTTAATGCGAGAAAAAACACACCAGTCGCGCCAGAGGATACAGTTAGGATGTAAGATCTCAGCCTATTACCAGCATCTTTCGCTAACTCATGGAATTTTCGAATTTCACTCATATGTTTCCTAGACACTTAAAGCAGCAAGTAAAGGCGGTCAACTTATTGCTAATACAATATGTAAAGTGTACGATTTTGGCTGGACTTTATATAGTCCAGGAAAAAATCAGATTGGCGCGATGCTTTGGAAAGCTTTACGCAATTCATCAACATCCTTAAATCGAACAGCCTTATTGCTGCTAAGACCTTTCTCAACAAAAGCACGCACATTCTCCGGTGGCTTTTCAGTTTTACTCTTTCCGGTTAATACGTAATACAAAATGCGAGTCAACGCGTATGTTTCGTGCAAGATACTATAGCTATCAAAACCTTCCGTAATTAGACTTGGATCATTATAGTAGCCTTTGAACTCTGTATTGGCCGAAGTTAGTTCGCTTTCGACGATTTTTACTAGTCCGAAATCTGCTATTTTCACTACTACCACATCATCATATTCTTTAAGTAAGATATTTTTAGGGCTAATATCTCTGTGCAAAATATTTTTGGAGTGTATGTACAAGAAAGCTTTGAGTATTTGCAACCCTAATTTAACGCGGTCTTGAAACGACAACTTATCATTATTTTTCGACATGTATTTGTCCAAAGAGCTATCCATAAACTCCATAACATACTCATTGTTTTTTTCATTGTAACCATAAACTTCGAGAACGTATGGGGAGCTTAGTTTACTCATTTGTTCATATTCACGCCTAAACCTTTGAATCTCCTTTTCGTTCAGATCTTTCTTTGCTCGTTTTAAAGCAAAACTTTTAAGATAGAAGCTATCGAAGTATTTATAGACGTTAGCATAAGATCCGCTACCGAGAGCCTTTAAGTCAGCGTTATTATTTTTGTTTTCAATTTTGATTGAGCTTTGCGGAAAAAATATTGGGATAGTGTAATAAAGCTCTAACTTTTCAGTATAGGGGGGGATTGCACTCCCACCACTTCTGCTTAGAAAGCTCTTGCAAAACGTAAGCCTGTCTCGATGGTACTCCTCAACATAAAATGCATGCTCAGAGTTCTTTAAAGATCTCTCCAACGCTTCAATGATCTCTATGGATTTAATTAGATCTCTGCTAGGGTCAGCCCAGAAATGAGCTGAGTCTTCGTCTGTCGGAAGCCTATTATTCATCGAGTCAAAAAGCCCTATGATGCTAGAGTGAAGAGTAGAGAATATAATTCTTAACTTATCATTCTTTATCGACTCATAAAGCTCTTCATATTCATTATTCAAAAGTTCGTAGAGCTTTCTGTAATGGCTCTCTATGGCATTCTCAGCGTTCATTTGTATTGGAAAACCTTTCTATGCTTGAGCCATAACGCTTTTTCGGCGGGTAGACCAGTATTTAAACTCGGGGAGATCTGTCTTTGTAAATTTAATGTACAGAACATTACACCGCTTCTTTAAAGGTTACAATACCTTATAGGTACAGCTAATATTTGAGTAAGCTACCAATACGAGCTAACTCGTCAAACAGGTGTTGGCGGCGTCCAGATGTGAGCTGGTTAAAATGACAGATCTTATAATAAGGTTAGAGAATGTGAATGTCCGCTATTGGCACAAACCAGAAACCAACAAAAGCGCGTTTGTGCATAGTTTTAAGCAGACCGTCTTTCGCTGGGATAGCGAAAGACGAGCCTACAAGGACGTGTTTACGGCCTGTCTGCGTGGACTATGCCTATACAGCTGCAGTTTAAGCCTGATGCGAATACAACAAACACAGCAATTCATATAAGTTAAGAAATAATCTATCAAAAGGCGGGCGTCCGCGAGGGGCGATCCTACAGAACACCCAGCTGTCTCCCGTCTTTATCCGCGTCGATTTTAAAGACAATCTCTCACCACCAAGCTCACCATAACTCAGCCTAAATCGTGTTGTAGTATCACCAGCTCGCCTTGTCGAATCTCTGTATCTCTGGCTTTAGCCTGCCATTAAGGTTAAAGCAGTGGCAAACCCAGCAGTTTGTTTGCCATTAAAACAAGAGCAAAAAACTACAGACAGGGGTTAGATAATGCACAAACGTAACGCACTTTCGCTTGCGATAGCCATGGCATGCGCTTTTTCCGCTGCCGCGCAGCAAGCTGATGTCAATAAGGTCGCTGAAACGACCACAGCACAAGCCAGCAGCAATGAAACTGAGCTGGAAGTCATTTCAGTCACAGCCACTAAACGCAAAACCAAACTGATGGAAACGCCAGTGGCTATTTCAGCCCTGAGTGAAGCACAGCTGCAGCAGCATGGCGTGACCAGCGTCAAAGATATCGCTGATTTAGTACCAGGCCTTGATATCTCAGTAGCCTCAGAGCAGGCCGCTCCGGTTATTACTATGCGTGGTATTCGCTCCACCAATATTACCGAATTAGGTGATCCGGCCGTAGGTGTGCACTTAGATGGCATTTATTCACCGCGGATGCAGGGCGCTTTAGCCTTAATGTATGACGTAGAGCGTGTTGAAGCTTTGCGTGGCCCACAAGGCACCTTGTTTGGCCGTAACTCCACAGTTGGCAGCATTAACGTGCTGACCGCCAAACCTGAATTTGATAGCAGCTACGGTAACGCCAATACTGAATTAGGCCGCTTTAATGCCGTCAGCACTGGTGGTATGTATAACTGGGCTGTATCCGATGAATTTGCAGTCCGGTTTTCTGGTAAAACCTTAAAACGTGATTCTTATGTTGAAGGCTATTGGGATCCAAACCAATACGACACCCGTTATTTACCTGAAGGCGTGTTAAACGCTGAAGTTATTTCTGACAACTCCTATCAGGGTATAGGCCAAACCTTAACTCAACGCGAAAACTGGTGGATAGATGCAGCAGGCACCAACCCTGAAGCGCAAAAAGTTCGGGCTTTAACACCGGCAGATAAAGAAGATTTTTATAACAATGCCAACGAACATTCGTTCCGGGTTAGTACCTTGTGGGAGCCTTCAGCGGGCAGCTTCTCCAACCACACCGTATTTCAGTACTATAAAAATGACAGCGCAGGCTCTGTCGAAATGGTCGACTGTGAAAAACTGCGTGGCCGTCCTGCTGAATTTGGTGGCGATTGCTCGAGCTTTTTACCAAGCGACAATACCTATCAGGCCGTTGTCAACGTACCGGGCAAGTTGGAGCTGGATATTACTTATCTGCGCAACACACTGAATTACGAGCTGACCGATGAATTGAACCTGGTCTGGTTAGCTGGTTTTGAAGATATGAAGCGCGAGTCTGCTCAGGATACAGAAATTGGCCTGGACGTATGGGACGGCGCTATGTTTTTCCTGGATGGTACTGGTGCTCGTTCCTATTCTACTGAACTGCAACTGCAGTCGGACGAGCTGGGGGATTTAGTCTGGATAGCTGGTGTAAACCTGTTCCATGAAAAAACTACTACTGTAGGTTACTACGACAACCCTATGGATGATAAAGCCTTTTGGGATCAGCCAGACCGTTCTACCGACGCTTTTGCCGCTTTTGGTCAGGCGACCTACAACTTAAGTTCAGATTTACACCTGACCCTGGGTTACCGCTTCAGTGACGAAACCAAACAAGACGTAGGTGGACGTACTCTGCGCTGCTCTAACGCAGATGGCTGTGCGCCAGGCTGGTTTAACCGCACTATTTTGTCTGAATTACCAACCAATGCCTTTGAAAATCCGGCTATTTATAAGTCGTCTTTTGCCAATGACAACAAAGGTAGCTGGCAAAACAGCGATTTCCGTCTTGGTCTGGACTACGACTTCACTGAACACACTATGGTCTATGGCTATGTAGCTTCTGGCTTTAAAGCCGGTGGTATTGGTGATGTGTTTGAAGTCGTGAACGACAGAACAGGTCAGGTGCAACGTTTTGAGACTCAGTTTGCTCCTGAAACTGTGCTGACTTATGAATTGGGCACAAAAACCAGCTTATTGGACAACTCGCTGAACTTACAAGCTGTGTTTTTCTACACTGATTATCAGGATATGCAATACGCATCTGTAGGTTCTATCGGCAACGTGGAACGTCTGGCCGCGGTAGAAAACCCGGACGGTAGTCCAGTGCTGGACCAAAACGGTCAGCCTGTGCTGGATTACCGCAATATGCCAGTGATTGCTTATTACACCCAAAACGTACCGGGTTCGACCATTAAAGGTATAGAACTGGAGTTTGACTGGAAACCTTACCCAAGTGGCCGTATCACAGGTTATGCCACCTGGACTGATGCTCGTATTACCGACGATTGGATCACCAAGTGGGATTACGACCCTGAGTACTTGTTTGACTTGTCCTATGAAGAGTCTATTGACCCTGAAAACACCTTACTGACGACCAATCTGAAAGGGAATCAGCTGGCTATGGTGCCAGAGTATACGGCGAGCTTAAGTTACACCCACAGCTTTGATTTAGGCGATTACGGCTATATTCACGGCTGGTTTAACGCCAGTTGGAAGGATAAATCCTACAACACCATCTGGAATCTGGATAAGCATCTGGATGATATGAATTTTGCCGTACCTGATGAAGCTTTAGCTTATGTTGATGATGGCCGTGATTCATTTACTTCAGTCAATGCGTCAGTTAAATATGAGCCTAAGGATCAGGTCTGGTTTGCTGAGCTCTTTATCAGCAATGCCACCAACGAAATAGTGCAGCAATGGAGTAATACAGGCAAAGGCTTCCCTAAAGGTAGCTTTGGTATGCCACGTTATTACGGTGTTCGCGCAGGCTTTAATTTCTAAGCCAGCTTATTAGTGCAGAAACCGCTCCGTGTTTTACGAGCGGTTTCTTTTTATCTGGCGCTTAACACCTGGTCTGGTGGGGCGTTTGGATCACAGAAAGGAAGATGTTCATGATCAGTACCAGGATCAATCAACAAGTGAATAAAAGTAGCCGCAAAAAACAATGTCTGGCGGCGCTGAGTTTAGTGTTGGCTGCTGTTGCAGCTCAAGCCACAGCAGCTGAAAGTCAGGATGAAAGCCAAGCTCAGGCGAAAGCCGGAACAAAAGCTCAACCTGCTGCAGTGCTATGGCCTTATGTCAATACGGGTTTAAAACGCGACCCTGAACTGGAAAAAATACTGGACCAGATCCTGGCTCGTATGACCTTAGGGCAAAAAGTAGCACAGATGATCCAACCGGAAATTGCATACTTGTCTGTGGCACAAATGCGTAAGTACGGTTTTGGTTCCTACCTCAATGGCGGCAATACAGCGCCTTATGGCAAAAAACAAGCGTCTGCTGAGCTTTGGTTAAAGTATGCCGACGAAATGTATGAAGCTTCTGTGGATGCCAAACAAGACGGTAGTCGTATTCCTACTATCTGGGGTACAGACGCTATGCATGGCCACAGCAACGTTTATGGCGCCACCTTGTTTCCACACAATATAGGTTTAGGTGCAGCCCATGATCCGGAGCTAGTGCATCGTATAGGGCTTGCTACAGCCAAAGAAGTTGCCGTCACGGGTATTGAGTGGAGCTTTGCACCTACAGTCGCAGTAGTACGTGACGACCGTTGGGGTCGTACTTATGAGAGTTACTCTGAAGATCCAGCCATAGTCAAAGCTTATGCAGGCCAGATGGTGTCGGGTTTACAGGGCACTTTGGGCAAAGATTTTCTGCAGGGTTTTGGCCGTATTGCCACGGCCAAACACTTTGTCGGTGATGGTGGTACTGAAAAAGGCATTGACCGCGGCGATACTCTGATTGACGAGCAAGGCCTGCGCGATATTCACGCTGCAGGTTACATGACGGCCGTTCAGGCCGGTGTTCAGTCAGTGATGGCGTCTTTTAACAGCTGGAATGGTGTGCGCTTGCACGGCCATAAATACCTGCTGACCGATGTGCTGAAAAACCAAATGGGTTTTGATGGTTTTGTCGTGACAGACTGGAACGGCCATAAGTTTGTTGAAGGTTGCGATCTGGAGCAGTGCGCCGGAGCGATCAACGCTGGTGTCGACGTACTGATGGTGCCTGAGCACTTCGAAGCTTTTTACCACAATACCATTCGTCAGGTAGAGCAGGGCATTATTCCGCAGGCTCGGATTGATGATGCGGTACGCCGTTTTTTACGGGCGAAAATCCGCTGGGGCTTGTTGTCTCGGGGCAAACCATCCAGCCGGGTTGAATCAGCTCAGATGGCTGTATTCAATAGTCAGGAACATAAGGAATTAGCACGCGAAGCGGTGCGAAAATCTCTAGTGCTGTTGAAAAACAACGGAAAAGTACTGCCAGTCTCACCAAAAAGCCGGGTGCTGGTGGCTGGTGATGGCGCAGATAATATCGCCAAACAAGCAGGTGGCTGGAGTGTATCCTGGCAGGGCACAGACAACACCAACGCTGATTTTCCGAATGCCACTTCGGTCTATCAGGGCATAGCTCAACAGGTGAAAGCTGCAGGCGGTCAGGTTGAATTAGCAGTAGATGGCGACTATCGGAAAAAACCTGATGTAGCACTGGTGGTGATAGGTGAAAACCCTTATGCCGAGTGGTTTGGCGATATTCAGCAGCTGGAATACCAGCATGGCGACAAGCGCGATTTAGCTTTGATCAAAAAGTTAAAACAACAAGGTATTCCGGTAGTGACGGTGTTTTTATCAGGCCGGCCCTTGTGGACCAATAAAGAACTAAACGCCTCTGACGCTTTTGTTGCGGCCTGGTTACCTGGTTCAGAAGGGCAGGGCGTGGCTGACGTACTGTTCTCAGATACTCAGGGCAAAGCCCGTTATGATTTTCAGGGTAAGCTGAGTTTTTCCTGGCCTAAGTATGACCATCAGTTTGTGCTGAACAAAGGCGATGCCAACTATGACCCATTATTCGCTTATGGCTATGGCTTAACCTATGCCGAGCATAAAGAATTGGGTCAATTCTCCGAGCAGGCTTCGGCTACGGCAGCATCAGGTTCTGACGATGGCATTCAGCCACTGTTTTTACGCAATTTAGCTGCAGATATGGCCTGGGTGTTATCAGATAATAGCGCAGCGCAACACAAAGCCTCGTTGATCACTACGCCTTACGGCGTCAGCGCAGATGGTCAAAGTTTGGCCATGCAGTCGGTGAACCTGGCGTATCAGGAAGATGGACGGCAGTTGCGCTGGAACTCAGCTGAAAATGCATCAGCCAGCCTGCGTTATCTTAAGCCTGTTGCTGCCTCAAGATACAGTGCAGCCAAGGCTCTGCGTTTTAGCTTGCGGTTTGATCAGCAAGTACCAGCTGAGCTCAAGCTGGCAGTGCTTTGTGATCAGCAAGGACTTTGCCAGCGCCAGTTGTCGCTGACTGAACCTCTTGCGCACTTAAAGCCTGGTGTATGGCATACTGTGGAAGTGGCTTTGGATTGTGCTGATGCAGCCGCCGTGGAACGGATTTCAGATGCGCTGGTCGTGAGTTCAAATGGACAACATAGTCTGGCTCTGGCTGAAATGGTGCTGTCGTCTCAAAAGACGGCGACCTCAGCGAAAGACAGAATACTGATAGGCTGCGCTAATTAACTAGCCTGGTCAGAAGTCAAAAAATGCAAAGTGGTGTCGACAGCGACACCATTTTTGTTTGTTTCGAATTGGATGTGAATAGTGTTGCAATCTTTAAGTCGTAATCAACTGTTCTGGCTTTGCCAAACCGGCGGCTGGACTGTCTACGCTGTGCTAACTGCACTGATGATCAAAATCCCCAGTCAAGAGCCCTGGCAGGTCGGTGTTCCCCATCTGCTGTTGGATACCAGCTTTGGTTTTACGCTTACCCTGCTGCTCAGGGCTTGGTACGCCAGAGTCAGTGCACAACAACTTCGTGCAAAAGTGCTGTGGCATCTGCCGGTGATTTTGATCAGCTGCCTGGTTTGGACTCAGTGGAAGTGGCTGACTTTGCAGTGGCTTTATGGCCAGATTTGGCAGATGATGACCTGGTTCGACTTTGGCACCTGGAATTCTGCCTCTTTAACTATTTTATTAACCTGGACTGCCTTGTATTACGCGTCCAAAGCTACCTTCGAAACCATGGAGCAGCGGCAAAAAGCGGCAGAAGCTATACATTTGGCCAAAGAAGCTCAGCTCAAAATGCTGCGCTATCAGCTCAATCCTCATTTTATGTTCAATAGCATTAATGCCATTTGCACCTTAATTTTAAAGCAGGACAATCAACATGCGGTGTCTATGCTGGAAAAGCTCTGTGATTTGCTGCGCTATAGCCTCTACACTGACCCTTTAGCCAAAGTGACTGTGGCGGAAGAAATTCAGATCTTACAAACCTATTTTGATGTGGAGCAGTGTAGATTCAGGAATAAGCTGGATCTGACTATTGTGGCTGAAGACGAGGTAAAACACTTACTGGTGCCTTCGCTATTATTGCAACCGCTAGCGGAAAACGCGCTCAAACACGGCATGCGGATGTCGCAGCAGAGTTATGCCATTACAGTCAGCTTCAGTCAGCACAATGGTCAGTTACTGATCCGAATGTTGGATAATGGGAGCGGCTTTTCACAGCAACCTGACGCTGGTTCCGGTGGCATAGGTCTGCAAAACTGTGAAGAGCGTTTAGCGCTGATTTACCCTGGCCAAAGTTCTTTTAGTTTTGGTAACAGGGCGGAAGAAGAAGGGGCCTGGATCCAGATTAGTCTACCCAAAGAATTATCGGGTGGGCTTAAGCTGTGAGTGATTTAACGCTACTCAATACTCTGATCGTAGACGACGAGCCTGCCGCCATTGAGGGGCTGCGACTGAGGCTTCAAGCCTTCGCACAAATCAGGGTGATAGGCGAAGCCAATTCTGTTGCTGAAGCTATCAGCCTGATCAATGCTCAGATACCAGATCTGATTTTTCTGGATATTGAAATGCCGGAGCAAAGTGGTTTTGATCTTATTCGGCAACTTCAGCCAGAACATTGCCCTGCTATAGTTTTTGTCACAGCTTTTCATCAACATGCGGTCAAAGCCTTCGAAGTAAGGGCTCTGGATTACTTATTAAAACCTGTCAAAGCTGAACGTTTAGCTGAAGCTATAGCCCGAGTCTCAGAAGTTAAAACCAGTAGAGCAGACAAAGCCAAACTTTTGGCTGCTGCGGCCGACATAGCCAAAGATCAGCAAGGCTTAACAACAGAAAGTGGTACAGACAGAGCAAATCGAGCAGATAAAGCGACAGAGACTATCGAATCGCGATACTGCATAGAAAGCCAGAAACTGGTGATCCAGGATGGACGCAACCCTATCCAGCTCATTCCCTATCAGGACATTATTTGGATAGACGCTGCAGGTGATTATATGTGTGTGCATACCCAAACTGAGACCTATGTGATGCGTGCCCGGCTTAAAAGTCTGATTGATGAGCGCTTACCGGACGTCTTTGTCCGCATTCATAAATCGACAGTGGTCAACCTGACTTACATTGAAAAACTGCAACCTCTGTCTAACTCGGAATACAATGCAGTGTTGCAGAACGAGAAGGTGCTGAAGGTCAGCCGCACTTATGCTAAAGCTTTAAAGCAACGATTAGTGGGCTAGCAGTGTGAGTCTGGGCGGCTAAGTTTCGGTATTAGTGCAGCAAAGCATGCAGTGAGCCTGCGCCATTTTTTGATCAACAGCAAAGGCCAGTTTGTTGTGACTGAGCTAGTACAACTGATCATACTTTTGAATCAACGCAAAATACGAACTTTTTCTTTATTCCACTTTAAGAGCACATGCTCTCGGAACCAGCCTGGCTTTACCTGTTTGTATTCTTTGTCTTTGATATCAAGGAATCCGTTTGGATTGACCTCAGCAAAAGGCATTAATAAGTCGGTGTTATCAAAAAAGTAGACTCTGTGGCATTGCATCGACATGTCATAGAGCTGTTTCAGGCTATTGATGTAACGACTTCTGATTTTCTCTATGGGCACAGGATGGCCACCCAATTTTACCCGCTCATCGACCCTGTCGACGTTAATATCCGGGTCTGCTATGCAGACGTAGTACAGGTAGCACTTAAAGTCATGCTGATTAGCTTTTTTGATGTATTCAAGATGACTTGCATGACTCATCACAGACTCGTAGCTGTGTGACACCAGCATTTTTAACCACTGTTCCCTTTGGCCTGTTGCAATAGTCTGTGCGAGTTTGGAGCGCTTTTGTGGGTCAGGTTCATGCTCGTGCAAGGTCAACTCAATTTCATCAGGGTTGACGTATTGCCCGAGCGGGACATCATATTTGTGTCGTAATTCGTTGGTTAATGTGGTTTTACCTGACCCATTAGGTCCGGCTATCAGCCTTAGTCTCGGCATAAATCCTGTTCGAGCGTAGGGAAATCATCGGTATTCGCTATAGGACGCAGTATTTCTGTACGACCATCCGGGTGGCGGCGCTTAATAAGCCCGTGCTGAGCAAAGGTAAAGCTGACACCATTTTCCAGAGCTCTTTCGCGAGCAGCTTTTGATGCTTGTCTGCCAACTGTTGCAAGACTGGCAAAATCAATCAGTGGATCTTTACGTTTTGTTTGCGCGACTTTTTTAACGGGCTGGGGCATAGCGTTCTCTTGTTGCTGTACTAGTTGCATTGTAGCCAGTCCCTAATGCTCTAGCAACAAGCCAAATGATGGCGTCATTTTTAAAGCTCTGGATGCTTGGGTTTCAGAGCTAAAACAGACGCCAGTTCGCTCTGATCCCAAGCTGTCCTGATGGGGGGGCTTGGTTAGTAGTCCTTACCCATCAAAGATACAATCACCACTTCAGATTAGGCTCGAAGTTATAGTCACCTATCCTCTACAAATAGCCCAACAAAATATCCTGAGCCTGAGCTTTATAGCCAAGTTACTTCAAGTTGCGGCGAGGCGACAAGCCAGTCTGACCCCAGGAGCATAGTAAACCTATGTGACTGGGGCGAGATGGCGAAGTCAACAAAGTTGCAGCTTCAAGGACGACGGGTATATATCCAATTAAAGCGTAATTTTTGCCGCCCAATCTCGGCTGGCGATTGTTTCATTCTGCGCAAAGCCCGGTATGGATAAAGTGCCTTCGCTAGTTGCAGTGATCAAAACCGACTGCTGCCATAAACCATTGAGTGGATCGAACCACTTTAATCTATAGGTTTTGCCAGGGATAAAACCTCTTAAGCTTGGCAGCACTGCTTTATTTTCAAAATAGAGCAATGCGAAATCTTTTTCCGCTGTGCGCATCATATAAGACCAACCATCCAGCCCATCCTCAGGACTGCCCGGTGCTTTGCGCGGAAAAATCTCGTCAGAGGCTAATACTAAATCCTGATAGCGGCGGCCTTCCGATAGCACAAAGGCCCGCAGATGCTGCATGTAGGTGGCCGATTGGTAATTTAATGCATCCCAGATATGCGGCCTGGCACCAGCAGGTTCGCCAGTAGAGGTTAGGTCGTAGGCCGCTGTGCCGTGCACATGGCCAGACAAAGCGCCCGATAGCACAGAACCATACATTTGGGCGCGGGCAAAGTAATTATCCCGTGCTGAATTGGCTGGCGGCTCTTCCCCAGCGGGTTTGTTTATTTCATGTAACCAGCCGGTGTAATAAGGTTCGAAGTTAATAGTAGGATAAGCTGGTGCCAACTTAAATTGGGTTTCCAGAGCGGCTCCCACTCGATGATCCCGTGGTTTGTTGCCCACGCTGTGCATAGTCAACCAGGGCACTTGCTCCGCATGGCCAAAGGCGTCATAGGTTGAACGGTCAATCAGCACTGTTACAGGTTGGTTAAAAGGCGGTGGTCCGTATTTTTTTAAGTGATAGCTCAGGGCTTGGTTAAAATGGGCTGCAGTCAGGCTGAAGTCTTTGGGGATCCAATCTAAATGAACTCCACTAAAGACAATGTTGTTTGCACCATAACGCGCTATTAAATACTGCATATAACGGGCAAAAGTGTCGTTGAAATCAAAATAGGCATGCCATGAAGGGCCCACATCGCGCCGCACAGTTTCCAGCAGCGGCACAAAACCTTGGTGCGACAAATACTGCATTTTGCGATCGAGGCTTTTGAAATAGGCCGGATTGATGCGGTTAAAATCTGAAACGCCTTTATGCTCTGCTGACATTGCAAAGGGCAAGTGGCCATATTCATCGCGCATACTTTTGGCGGTGAACGAGCCCCAATAACTGATGCCGCCCGATGCATCTGTGCCTTGACCGCTTGCCACGTCGTAACCGAATTTTTCCCAGGCATTGCGCAGGTAAATACCATTTGTATCTGCGTGGGTACTGGGGTTTAGATCAGCATCCCAATTCGGAAAAGCGGCAATCATGCTGACCGAGTTAAAGCCCTGCTTCTTGCGAAAAGCCACTGCATCTTCAAAACCAATGCCAGGGCCTGGTTGGTAATCATCTGAAGTAGGTGCACTGCGAAATGGCAAGCGCCAGGTTGTACCAGCCAGCCAGGTGTCACCGACCATAAAAAACGGCGTACCATCAGCATATTCAAGGGCGTGACCCTTTTGCGAGGCTTTGACAAAACCTTGGCGGTTCGGGTTCTGTTGTTTTTCAGCCGCAGTCCACTCAATAGCGGTAAAAGCGCCTGAGTGGCCATTTAAACCCGCATCGTCCGGATGGTTTGACGCACTTTGCCAGGTCCATTCGCCTGGCGCTGTGGCCACCACACGCACCACAAACCTATTGTCGCCATCCCAGAAGCCATAGACACGTTTATCAAAACCTGGGCCTTTTAGCTGCACCCAGAGATCGACCTCGGTGTAATAATTGGCATAAGGTTTTTCTGCGAGCAACACTATTTCCTGCAGCTGCCAGGTACGGATTTGATTGTGTAAAACAGGGGTAGTTGATGGTGCTGCGCAGCCTGCAAGGGCCAGTGCAGCAAGGAGTGTCAGCCGTTTCACTATGGAAAGCCGTTTAAAAAATCGTTTCATAGGAACCTCAGCTGTTTATTGCACGCTGCTACTGAAATGCAATTGAGCGGCTTGACTGCCATCGCCATGCTCTGAGTCGTAGAAGGACACTTCAAGTGCTCCCAATGGTTGCAGCATGAGTCCGCTTGTAGTGCCATCAAGTAGGCGTTGTAGCACGGGGCGGGGGATAGTGATCAGGGTTTTGCCCTGTGCAGGCGCTACTTCGGTATCAAAAATCATCTGGCCGTTGATGGTCGATTGCAGATCTTTGCCTTGAGTAAAACTCTGGAAGGTCACGCTATGTTGTTGCCAGTTTGCATCACCAGCCAAAATCTCGAACACCCGCACTTTATCGAATTCAATACCAAAGTCCTCACCCAAAGCACTTATGTAGTCACCACCTTTTTGTATCGATTGAGTGGTCAGTTCCAATACGCCGGCCCCCTTGGCTTTTTGGCCGCGAAAGCTTTGTAAGTCCCAGCGCAGCAAGGGATATTGCCCGGCACTGACAGTGAAAACCCGTGTTTTGTCGGATTGCCAGTTATTAAAATTGACTAAAGGGAATGCGGCGTTAATGCTGGCATCATGTTTTACCTTCAGATGCTGTGTGAAGCTGTCCAGTGCTGGGATTGGCGGGTGATACAGCAGTGGTTCTCCCACATCTGGTTGTGCATTTTTGACTGGCACCACTTCAGCGCGATAATAATCGACATCTAAATGGTAGTGGCCCGGGCCCCAATCTGTCACTCCAAGTTGGATATTCACTTGATCACCTAGTACAGCATCCAGGTTGCGAGTCGTCATACTGATCACTTGCCAATCCGCAGTCCGGTCCAGATCATATTCCCGTAAATGTTCGTGATAATCCGTGGTGCGCTGGGTGTTGATCATAAAGTTGACCCGGCGCGGCGCATGGCTGGCCCGCACCCGCGCTTCTACGCGCAATTCGTAGTCCGGGCTTTTGAGCTTTTCCATATCCAAAGATGGCGCAACATCACGTTTGATAATGGTCCAATAGATGTTGTGTTGATCGGCAGTGGCATCGACCTGCATGCGGGCAAAGCCGTCCATGGCAACAAATTTCAGTTGCGCCTCGCCATCTCCGGTTAAGGTTTGCCAGCCTGCAACTGAGTGACTAAAGTCGTCGACAAAGTCGGCATGAGCAAGCGCCGTGAAAATGAGCAGTCCGCTTAACAGAGTGGTTTTTATAGTTTTCATTATGCAGCTCTCTTGATTGCTTGATTTAAATCGGCCCCCTAGGACACTGATAAAGTGAGGAGCCCGGCAGAAGATCTGAAAACGGGCGCCCACAAGGGACGCCGTTACAGTCACAACGTGGTGAATACACAGGAGGCTAGATTAGTGACCAGGCTTTTAGGCCTTAGGCTGCATCATGCTATGCATCTTTAGCCAACTGCTAAAGGCACTAAACCAGCCTGTACTGGTCGTTTCTTTCGGGTACATGCCAAAGCCGTGGCCGCCTTGCTCGTAAAAGTGAAACTCAACTGGTTTTTTCGCCAGTTGCCAGTTTTTAATCAGGCCAAAGTCACCATTGGCGAAAAAAGGATCATCAGCGGCGAGCGCGACAAAAAGCGGTGGTGCATCGGCCGGCACTTTGACTTCAGCCAATGGGCCATAGATATTCGCGATAAAGGCAGGTTTGGCATCTTTACCTACAAGCGTTGTAGCCATAGTCAGCATAGCGCCAGCGGAAAAACCTATCATGCCAATACGGTCTGGATCGACCTTCCATTCGGTAGCTCGTTTGCGGATCAATGCAAAGGCTGCGCTTGAATCTTCCAGCTGTGGTGCCAAACGGGTCATCATTTCTGCTGGATCTGGGCGGGGCGGGCGGCGGGCAGTCCCGGAAAACATCTGTGCCATTTCTTGTTCAAAGGCTGCCATATCGGCCGGTGTTTGGTTTAAACGATATTTCAGTACAAAGGCGGCGATGCCTTGGCTAGCTAAAGCTTTGGCGACATCCCAGCCTTCGTTGTCCATTGACAAGGTGCGAAAACCACCGCCTGGTGCAACTATCACAGCAGCGCCGCTGGCTTTATTTGCATCGGGCAAAAATGGCGTCAGGGTGGCGACTGTGACATTACGCGCAAATCTGCTGCCGTACTGCGAATGCCATGATTCCTGTGCCTTAGCATCTGGCAGCGGGCCTGTACCAAGCTCTATCGCATTGCTCAGATCAGGTGTTGTTATAGGTGTCATCACATCGCTTGATTGAGCTACTGCCTGCGCTGTAACTAAACAAGCAGCCAGCAGAAATCCTTGCCGGAATTTGTCAAAGCCGGACGAGCCGCGTTTTATAATTGAATCTTTCATCTTATTCCTTTCCTTTTTTTATCTTCTGACTAAACAGAGGGGGCGCACAACTTTTTAAATGTCAGGGCTATTTCTTAGAAGTACGTACTATGGGTTTAATAGTGCCGTCTTTATTGAAATACACCCGGTCCAGGCTGACGGAGCGGCGGTAATTGCCGCCTCCCGGCAGGTCAGCGCTGTGATAAGCGAGATAGGTATTGCCTTTAAAATCAAACATCGCTGGATGGATAGTGGTGGTATTAGGCAGCGGCTGCATAATGATGCCCTGGTATTTCCAGGGGCCAGTGGCCGACGAGCTTGTGGCATAAGCCAGACTTTCCGGAAAACCCGCCGCGTAGACCAAATAATAGATGCCGTTATGTTTGGATAAGTGAGGGCCTTCTTCAAAATTCGGCAGGGTATCTACCGCATGGATTTTCACCTTGCTGGTGTCACGGTTTTGCATCCGTCCTTGCGCATCCACTATGTAGCTTTCGCCTTTCAAATGGACTAAATCGGCTTCCAGCTCAACCCACCATAACTGCTGATTGCCCCAATACAGGTAGGCTTTGCCGTCATCATCGACAAATACCGCTGGGTCTATATTGCGCCAGGTATGGTCTTTGTATTTTGCTGTATCTTCCAGCAAAATCATTGGCATACCTCGTGGGTCTTTAAAAGGGCCTTCAGGGCTATCCGATACGGCCACGCCAATAGAAAAACCAAATTTCCCTTTGGTTTGGCCACCTTCCACTGCGGCATAAAAGTAGTATTTGGTTTTGCCTGAGACATCTTTATGCTGGATCACGTGATGAGCGTAAGCGTTGCCTGTTTTTTGATCGCCTCTGGCCCAAGCGAAGTCTGAGTAGCGAAATACAGCGCCTTTGTTTTGCCAGCTGACTAAATCTTTACTGGTCCAAAGCCTGTAGTCGTACATGCGATAATCTTTGCCATCCGGCACAGCTTCATCATGAGTGCTGTAAAGGTATAAAGTGTCAGCCACTACCAAAGCGGCTGGATCTGCTGTGTAGATCAGGTCACCTACTTCGTTGGTTGGATCTTTGGTGTCGTATTTAATAATGGGGTTATCAAAACTTACAGGAGCACTCTGAGCGACCTGATTTTCAGCGGGTTTTGCTACTGCATCGCTGCAGTATAAGGCTGCAACACAAGAGAGAACCCACAGTGGTTTTTTATTATGGAGACTGAGTTTTAGGCTAAACATGAAAGCGCATCCTTAGGCCGCAAAAATTGAATACAACACAGTGTGTTGAAGTTTGCTGCATAACGGAACGTGCAATCACTTACGAATCCCTTTAATAGCTTTACCTTATTTGGTCAAAAGCTGAGCAGGTGATAGCTGGGATTTTAAATAAGGATACTGGTGATTCAGTGGCTGGGAGTGAAGGGAATTAAACTGAAAAATGATGTGAACTTAGGCAAAAAACAGGCGCCCACAAGGAGCGCCCCTAGAGTACAAATTGGGCGAGCAGGGACTAAGCCGCAGCTTTAGCCGACTGAATATACTGATCCACTAACTGCTCCAGCACATCCAAAGGCACAGCGCCGTTTTTCAGCACCACGTCATGGAATTGGCGGATGTCGAACTTATCACCCAATGCTGTTTTGGCTTTTTCGCGCAGTTCCAGCATTTTTAACATACCGACAGTGTAAGCTGTGGCTTGGCCTGGCATCACTATGTAACGCTCAATAGCGTTGACCGCTTCGCCTTTGGAGTTTGGTGTGTTGTCGACCAGATACTGAATAGCCTGTTCGCGGCTCCATTTTTTATCATGTAAACCGGTGTCGACCACTAAACGGCAAGCACGCCACAGTTCCATGGCTAAACGGCCGAAGTCAGAGTAGGGGTCCTGATACATGTCAATCTCTTTGGGCAGCAGCTCAGTGTATAAACCCCAACCTTCAACATAAGCAGTGTAGCCACCAAACTTGCGGAACTTAGGTACATTGTCCAGCTCCTGGGCTATGGCAATTTGCATATGGTGACCTGGAATACCTTCATGATAAGCCAAAGCTTCCATCTGATACTTAGGCATACCACTCATGCGGTACAGGTTGGCGTAATAAATACCAGGGCGGCTGCCATCCATCGACGGTTGTTCGTAGAAGGCTTTGCCAGCGGATTGTTCACGGAAAGGTTCAACCGCTTTGACCACCATATCGGCTTTGGGCTTGACGATAAAAAGCTCGTCTAAGCGAGATTTCATGGTATCGATAATACGGGTGGCTTCGGCTAAATACGCCGCTTTACCTTCTGCTGTATCAGGGTAATAAAACTGCGCATCGTCACGCATAAAGGTAAAAAACTGCTGTAAATCGCCTTTAAAGCCGACCTTTTTCATAATGGCTTTCATTTCATTATGAATACGCTCTACTTCGGATAAACCCAGATTGTGAATTTTTTCAGCGCTGTAATCTGTTGTGGTGATACGGGCTAAACGGGTGGCATAAAACTTATCGCCGTCTTTAAAACGCCAGACGCCATCTTCAGTACCAGCTTTTTCTTCCAAAGTGGTCAGCAAAGTGATCAGGCTTTCATAGGCCGGTTTAACACTGCCGATCAGGGCTAATTCAGCTTCTTTGATCAGCAGATCTTTTTCCGCTTGTTCCAGTTTTAAGGCCTGCACTTTGCCACGGAAATCGGCCAGTAAAGTGCCGTCGTTTCCGCCGTCAAAAGGCGCACCACTGATAATATTGCGGCTAGCGCCTATGACATGAGCAAAGACAAATTTAGGTGGCAGAATACCGGCATCAGCACGCACCTGTAATTGTTGCTCTAATTGCTTGAAGTAGGTAGTCACACCTTTTAAGCGGCCAATATAAGCTTTGGCGTCGCTTTCATCGCTAATGCTGTGCTGGTTGATTAGCAATGATGGCACGTTGGAGTGAGTGCCATACATTTGATTGACTGGGTAGCTGTATAAGTCCCATTGCGCGTCGTCTAAACGGGCCTGCAGGCGGGCTGTTAACAGCTTTACACTGAGTTGTCTGCTGCTGTCCAGACTTTGCAGATTCAGCGCCTGCACCAGAGCCAACTGCTCTTTGGTTTGCTGAAGCTCTTTTTCACGCTGCGCTTCTGATAAATCATCCCATTGATCGTAATTGGTTTTTAATCCCAGACCTGTCTGAGTTTCAGGGCTGTTGTCGACCGATTGCTGGAAAATTTTCTCGAACAAGGCATCTGCTTTTTGGTTTTCAGTCAGAACTACTGTAGCTTCAATCACTTTGCTTTGATCAATAGGGGTTGGGGCTGGTTTACAGCCTGCAACTGTGGCCAGGCTTACCGCCAGCGCCAGTGCTGAATAACGTAAATACATAAATAAATGGACCTTCATTTTATACCCTTCGCACTTGAAGCTGCAGCTTTGTTGACTTCGCGATCTCGCCCCAGTCACATAGGTAAACTATGCTCCTGGGGTCTCAATCACTTGTCGCCTCGCTGCAACTCCAGTTACTTTGGGTCTATTAATTATTAATTGTTAGTCGATAAATAAAGCCAGCAAATCATTCAGGTAGCGCGCGCCTTTGGGGCTGATTTGCCAGTGCAATTCTGTTGTGTTAATTAATCCCAGTTGCTCTGCTTTGGCAAGCGCATCTCTTACGGATCTGACAGGTAGACCCGTATAAGCGCTGAAATCCTGCTTGGGGCAGGCTTCGAGTAAACGAAAGCGGTTCATAAAAAACTCAAAGGCTCTGTCCTCTGGTGCAACTTCATTGCACTCATCCAGATACCCTTTGCTGATATCCATATAGCCTTTGGGATGTTTAATCTTCACTGGCCGCACAATAGCGCCTGTTTCAGGCTGAGTGATTTTGCCATGAGCGCCGCAGCCAATACCTAAGTAGTCGCCATAACGCCAGTAATTTAAATTATGCCGGCATTGCATGCCCGGCTGGCTGTAGGCTGAGATTTCGTATTGACTGTAGCCATAGCGCTGCAACAGCTGGTGACCTTGCTCCTGGATATCCCACAAGGCTTCGTCTTCCGGCAGTACAGGTGGACGTGAGGCAAAGGCGGTATTAGGTTCAATGGTCAGCTGGTACCAGGATAAATGCGGTGGTTTTAGATCAATAGCTTGCTGTAAATCTGCCAAAGCTCCTGTGACATCCTGATCAGGCAGGCCATGCATTAAATCCAGATTAAAGCTTTGCAGTGGCAAAGTCGCGGCAAGCTGAGCTGCTTTTATTGCTTCATCACAGTCATGAATACGGCCTAAGGCTTTGAGTTGCTCGGTTTGAAAACTTTGTACGCCGATAGAAAAGCGGGTGACACCAGCAGCGACATAAGCAGCAAAACGCGCGGCTTCTACTGTGCCCGGGTTAGCTTCCATGGTGATTTCGCAGTCGCCTGCCAGCTGCAGCTCTGTACGCACGCCATCCAAAACAGCCTGAATACCTTCACCGCTAAAAGTGCTGGGTGTGCCGCCGCCAATAAAAATCGAGCTGATTTCGCGGCCCTGCACATAACCTAAATCCTGGCGTAAATCGGCCAGTAAGTGGCTGATGTATTCCTGCTCTGGTATGCCTTGTTTCACTGCATGCGAGTTAAAGTCACAATAAGGGCATTTTTGAATACACCAGGGAATATGGATATAAAGCGCCAGCGGCGGCAGTTGCAGCGCAGTGGTCGATGCAAGGTTCATCAGCCTTGTTCACCTTTTAATTGTTCACCTTTTAATAAGGCCACTAATAAACGCAAGGCTTTGCCTCTGTGACTAAGCTGCTTTTTCTGCTCCGCTGTTAATTCAGCGGCACTGCCATTTGAATCATCGGGCAAGAAAATTGGGTCATAACCAAAACCACCGGAGCCTGCTGCTTCAAATGCAATCTGGCCATGCCAGATGCCATGAGCTATTACGGGCACAGGATCATCAGCATGGCGGACAAAAGCCAACACACAGTGAAACTGAGCCGCACGCTCACCTTGAGGTACCTCTGCTAAATCGGCCAGCACTTGCTGCAGGTTTTTTAAATCATTGCCATGTTCACCGGCATAACGGGCAGAATAAATACCGGGCGCGCCACCTAAAGCATCCACAGCTAAACCTGAATCATCAGCAATAGCGGGCAAGCCGGTTAAACGGCTGGCATGACGGGCTTTGATCAGCGCGTTTTCAATAAAACTTAAGCCATCTTCAATAGCGTCCGGCACCTGAAAATCGGACTGTGGCAGTACCTGCCAGTCAAAAGGCGCAAGCAGGGCAGATAATTCGGCTAATTTGCCTTTATTACCAGTGGCTAAAACAAGTTTATGCATAAGAGAAACCTTTGAAACAATGAGCCTGACGGAATCAAGCCAGTTAGGCGTCGCCAAAGTAATTGGAGTTGCAGCGAGGCGACAAGTGCGGAGTTCCCAGGAGCATAGCTCACTATGTGACTGGGACGACGACACGCAGTCAACAAAGCTGCGGCTCCAAGAACGAAGGAGACTATTATTCGGTATAGAAGACCTGTGAGAACTCCAGCTTCTGGTTTTCTGTACCTTGCCAGATATCCAGTTTAAAGTTCAGATGTTTTTGGTCGTGTACTGGCACCTGAGCCAGATAATAAATGGCGTCGCCTTCTTTGACTTCACGAAACTCGAGTTCGATCTGCTTTTGTGTTAAATCTGTCGCTGTGCCTGAGATCCGCACTTGTTGTGCTTTTTGATCCTTGCTATTGAGCACAGAGATATTCAATACAGCCTGGTATTTACTGCGTTGTAACTGGTAACTTTGGGCTATTTTGGCATCAATCATGGTGCTATCAAAAGCAATGTAATGCACATCCCAAGGCCCCAGTACTTTCTTTTGTTCGGCTTGAACTGGACTTAAAAACAGGCCCAGAACCAGACTTGCAGCAAGCAGATAGTTTTTCATCAGTACTCCAGATAAGGTTGTAAGGCTTCAGGCACAGTGCAAGGCGCAACAATACGCCATTTTTTCTGTCGGCTCAGTTCGCCTTTTTCCAGCATCACCTGACGTTTAGCTACGTCAAAGCTTAGCGCCAGAAATTGTTGTAAATGGGCATTGGCTTTGCCATCGACAGGAGGGGCTTTAATAGCCACTTTAATGGCATCACCATGCAGACCTAAAAACTGATCGCGGCTGGCACCAGGCTGCACATGCAGCTGCAGCAGTAGATCGCCATTGGCCAGCCGGGTTAACATTTAGAAACCCCGTAACATATTGGTCAATAAAATCTGAATAAACTGAATACCCAAGAGTACGACCAGCAAAGATAAATCCAGACCACCCATCACAGGGATAACGCGACGCACAGGCCGCAATAAAGGTTCGGTCAGTTGGTGCATCACCAGTTCCATAGGATTGCGGCCCTGACTAAACCAGCTCAGCAGAGCCCTGATCACTAAAATCCAAAACGCCAGTTGCAAAGCCTCAGTGATCAACAACACCAGAGCGCTTAATGGCAAATAGACATAAATCACCTGGCCTAATTGCAGCAGCTGCACTATGGCAACATGCACTACACAAATGCCAAAGGCAAAAATCCAACTGGCTGTATCGACCGGGCCCAGACTCGGCAGGAAACGGCGCAGTGGAATGATCACCGGATTAGTGGCTTTGACGACAAACTGGCTGAATGGATTGTAAAAATCCGCTTTCGCACTTTGTAACCAAATTCGCAGCAGTATCACCATTAAATAAAGTTTAATCAGGCTGCTTAACAGAAAAAAGAAAGCTTCGGTCATCGTAGATCCTTAAAGAGTTTTTGCCATTTCTTCGGCACGTCGTATTGCTGCATACATGGCGTCTTTGACCATGCTTTCAAGCTTGTGTTGCTTAAAAGTTTCTATGGCCTCGTGGGTAGTACCACCTTTGGAGGTCACCTGTGCACGTAGCGCTTCAAAAGATGAATCGGACTGACTAGCCATAGTGGCTGCACCTAAAGCTGTTTGTGCCACCATAGCTTTGGCTTGTGCTTCATCAAAACCTAGCTCCTGTGCCACCTGCTGCATAGCCTGCATAAAATAGAAAAAGTAGGCTGGCGCACTGCCGGTGACGGCAATAATAGCGTTGATATCCTGCTCTTTCTCCAGCCAGACTGTTTTACCTGTGCCTGCAAAGAGTTTTTCTGCAAAGGACTGCTCGTACACTGAGCAGCGGCTTGGAAATAAACCTGTGACGCCCAAGCCCACTAAAGCCGGGGTATTTGGCATAGCGCGGATAATACGCACCTGGCCTAACAACTGTTCAAAGCGCTCGATGGAAATGCCAGCTGCGACTGAGATAAACAGCTTTTCCTGAGATTCCGGCGCTTGTTCTATGATCTGCTGACAAACTTCAGCCATCATTTGGGGTTTCACCGCCAGCACTATCACGTCTGCTTTAGTGACGGCTTCAATATTGTCTGTGGTAATAGTGATATTGTATTGGCTTTTTAACGCCTGTAATTTCTCTGCATTACGATTGGCAGCAATAATGTTTTCAGCCGGATAACCTTGCTTAATCATACCGCCGATAATGCACTGCGCCATATTGCCTGCGCCTATAAAAGCTACCGTGTTATCAATCATGCGTCTGTTTTTCCCTGGCTCCAAAAATGGCTGTGCCTAATCTTATCATAGTAGAACCAAAGCGCAGAGCCTCTTGCCAGTCATCTGACATGCCCATCGAGAGTTCTTTCGCATCAGGATGGTGCTGTAGCAATTGCAGTGACAACTTTTGCATCTGTTCAAATGCTTCAGCACCTTTACCTGGTTCGGGTATTGCCATTAGACCTTTGAGTTCAAGCTGAGGCAATGTGGCAACAGCAGCGGCCAGTTGCAGCAGTTCATCAGGTTCTACACCTGATTTGGATTGTTCACCGCTGATGTTCACCTGCAGCAGTACCTGAAGAGGGGCTTTAGTCGCAGGGCGCTGGGCAGATAAACGCTCGGCAACTTTTAAACGGTCAATGCTGTGTACCCAGTCGGCGTACTGAGCTATATCTCTGGTTTTATTCGATTGTATGGGGCCAATAAAATGCCATTCAATGCCATTGAGCTGCTGTAGCTCTGTTGCTTTACTGACCAGTTCCTGCACATAGTTTTCACCAAATGCACGCTGACCTGCCTGATAGGCTTGCGCCACAGCAGTTGCTGGTTTGGTTTTACTGACGGCGATAAGACGGCTTTGTTGTTTTAATTGCTGTTTTGTCTGAAATTCTGTGATGGCGTTGTAGGCTGAATTCAACGCTTCTGCTATGTTGTTTGTCATATCAACTCTGTTCTTCGCCTTTGCTTTGGAGTGCTTTTCATCATGGATATTACCGAATTACTCGCCTTTAGTGTGCAACATAAAGCTTCGGACTTGCATTTATCCGCTGGAGTACCGCCACTGATCCGGGTCGATGGTGATGTGCGACGTTTAAACATACCTGCGTTAGATCATAAAGCCGTGCACGCTTTGGTGTACGACATTATGAATGACCGTCAGCGTAAAGAATACGAAGAAAAGCTCGAATCCGATTTTTCTTTTGAAGTGCCGGGTTTAGCCAGGTTTCGTGTCAATGCTTTTGTGCAAAATCGTGGCGCTGCGGCAGTATTTCGTACTATTCCAAGCGAAGTATTAAGTCTTGATGACTTAAACGCGCCTGAAGTGTTTCGCAGTATTTCTGACAACCCACGAGGTTTAGTGCTGGTCACAGGCCCTACAGGTTCAGGGAAATCGACCACTTTGGCTGCTATGATTGACTACATCAATAGTAACAAAAACCACCATATACTGACTATTGAAGACCCTATTGAATTTGTCCATCAAAATAAGCTGAGTCTGATCAACCAGCGTGAAGTGCACCGCGATACTCACAGCTTTAGCAATGCACTACGCTCAGCCTTACGTGAAGACCCTGATGTGATTCTGGTTGGCGAGTTGCGTGACTTAGAAACCATCCGTCTGGCAATGACAGCAGCCGAAACAGGACATTTGGTGTTTGGTACTTTGCACACCACCTCAGCGCCCAAGACCATAGACAGGATTATCGATGTGTTTCCTGGCGAAGAAAAAGCTATGGTGCGCTCTATGTTGTCTGAGTCACTCCGAGCTGTAATTTCTCAGACCTTGCTGAAGAAAAACGGTGGCGGTAGGGTAGCTGCGCACGAAATTATGCTGGGAGTTCCGGCGATTCGAAATCTGATCCGCGAAGATAAAGTGGCGCAGATGTACTCCGTGATCCAAACTGGCGCATCCCATGGCATGCAAACCATGGATCAATGTTTGATTAATTTGGTTAACCGCGGCGTGATTAGTCAAAAAGATGCCATAGCCAAAGCTCAGGATAAAAATTCCTTTAATAGCATGGGCGGTATGGGCCGGATGGGGTAACTGTGATGACCTTAGTGGACTACTTACATAAAATGGTGGCTGCTGGTGCTTCCGACTTGTTTATCACCGCAGGACTTGCCGCTTCAGCCAAAATTAATGGCGAGATGCTGCCTATAGCTGAGCAGGTGCTGGACTCTGAGCAGTCACTTGCTCTGGTGCTGTCCGCCATGACGCCAAAACAACAAACTCAGTTCCAGCAAGACAAAGAATGTAATTTTGCAATTGCCAATGAAGCAGGGCGTTTTCGTATTTCAGCCTTTTGGCAGAGGGATCAGGCGGGTATGGTGGTGCGCCGTATAGTCACCACTATTCCAAAAGCAGAGGACTTGGGGCTGCCGCCTGTGCTCAAAGACATTATTATGTCCAAACGAGGGCTGGTACTTTTTGTCGGTGGCACTGGTGCCGGTAAATCCACCTCTTTAGCTGCTTTGCTGGGGTATCGTAATCAGAATGCCAGGGGTCATATTTTAACTATCGAAGATCCTATTGAATTTGTGCACGATCACCAAAAAAGCCTGGTGACACAGCGTGAGGTGGGGATAGATACAGAATCTTTTGAAGCGGCGCTAAAAAGCTCGTTACGACAGGCACCTGATGTGATTTTAATAGGTGAAATCCGCAGTCAAGACACCATGGAATATGCCTTGTCTTTTGCTGAAACCGGTCATTTGTGCATAGCGACCTTACACGCTAACAATGCTAACCAGGCGATAGACCGCATTATGCATTTAGTGCCAAAAGAAAAGCATGGCAAGCTGCTGTTTGATTTATCACTGAATTTACGTGCCATAGTGGCCCAGCAACTTATACCTACTGTGGATGGTAAAAAACGGGTTGCGGCTATTGAAGTGTTACTAAATTCTCCTCTTGTGGCTGATTTAATGAAACGCGGCGAGATAGGCGAAATCAAAGCTGTGATGACTAAATCCCGTGAACTCGGCATGCAAACCTTCGATCAGGCCTTGTACGATTTGTATAAAGCCGGTCAAATCAGTCATGCCGATGCCCTGCATTACGCCGATTCACCCAACGATTTGCGGTTGATGATGAAACTACAAGGCGGCACAGCAGGCTCAGGCTTATTGTCTGGTGTGACTGTGGCAGGTTTAACAGACAATGACTAAGGACTAACAAGAATTGAACCAAGGGACTGTTTTAGTCAGTCCCTGCAACAAAGGTGCTGTTTCATTTGCCTGAAGAGTTAATTCAGAGGCCCTGGTCTGCCAAATAAATAGCCCTGAGCCTTGTCACAGCCAATGTCTTTGAGCATTTGATATTGAGCAGAGGTTTCGACACCTTCGGCAATAATACTCAAGTGTAAGGCTTTGCCTAATGCACAAATGGCTCGGACTATTTCAGCACTGTTGTTGTCTTTCTCAAGGCTGACAATAAAGGCTCTGTCTATTTTTAAACAATCAATGGGTAATTCCCGCAGCCTGCTTAGTGATGAGTAGCCAGTGCCAAAATCATCGACCGAAATACGGGCGCCGAGGCTGCGAAGTTGCTCGAGCGTGCCGAGCATACTTTGATTTTGACTCAGAGCAGTTTCAGTTATTTCAAAATAAATCATAGACATAGATAAATTGAATTTTGCTGCCATGCTGCTGATTTTGTCTGCTAACTGCTGATCTTCCAGCTGCCGCACTGATAAATTAATAGCCACTGTTATATCGTCGCCGTAGCGCCTTATCAGCTCAGCAACGTCTCTAAATACCTGTTGCAAAACCCAATCACCCACTTCGTTAATCAGACTACTTTGTTCTGCGACTTTGATAAATCGGTCAGGTGGAATGAAACCCATGCTAGGGTGAGACCAACGGATCAGAGCTTCAAAGCCCCTGAGCTCTTGATCCTTGAGCCCCACTATAGGTTGATAATACATACAGATTTCATTCTCTTTGTACAAAGCGGCTTTCAAATCCTTTTCAATCTGAACTCTTTGTCTGGTTTTTTCGGCCATCAGAGGATTAAAAAAGGAGAATCTGTTTCTGCCAGCATCCTTAGCTGCAAACATAGCCAGATCGGCACATTTGAGCAGTTCTTCGTAGCTGGTTGCGTCGTAGGGATAACAGGCTATGCCTAGGCTGGCCGACACATTCACTATATTGTCTTGCAGTTTAATATCCTGACTGATGATCTGCAGTATTTTCTCTGCTATTCGAAGGCAGTCGGACGGGTGACGAATATCCGGCACCACCAAGACAAACTCATCGCCACCGACCCGGGTTGCAACGTCACCAGCTCTGGTTAACTTACAGATCCTTTTGGCAACTTCCTGTAGTAATAAATCACCGGCATGATGGCCTAAGGTGTCATTAACCAGCTTAAATCCGTCTAAATCCAGGTACAAAATACCCAACATGCTCTGATTTCTGCTGGCTCTGACCAGTTCGGTTTTTAGCATTTTCTCCAGCTTCATTCTGTTGCCAAGGCCGGTTAAATGATCACTAAAGGCTAATGTGGCCAGATTTTCTTCTGCACGTCTTAACGCAGATATATCGGAGAACATCAGTACATAATGGCTAATAGCGCCTTTGGTCATAGGCGATCGTACTTTACATAAATGCTGCCAGGTCGGAAATGCCGAGCCGTCTTTACGCTTGCATTCCAGTTCTCCGCTCCAATGGTTGGAACTTAATTCCGGCAAACGCATGGATACCGGAGATGTTTGCTGATTGGTGTATAAAAAACAGTCAGGCTGCAGACCTCTGACTTCAGCTTCACTGTAGCCTGTTACCAGGCTGAAGGCTGGATTGGCAGTCTGTATCTGGCCAGCCTCATCCAGCACCAAAATAGCCTCAGAGGTCGTTTTAAACACAGTGCTGGCTTGACGCAACTGCAACTCCTCTTGCTGCTTGTGGGTCACGTCACGCCATATACCATTGATGACTTGCTGGTTAAGGCTGGCCTGAAAGTGGCCAAATAGTTCGATATAGCGTTGCGGTTTGGTTTGGGCCGACATAAAAACCGCATTAAAATCTTTTTTTCGGGCAAAGAGCCGTGACAATCGTTGATGTTCATCATCAGCCAGTATGGATTTTAACTGCGACCAGCCCCCTGATGCAGGCGTCTCACCTCTTTGATAGTCATCAAAATTTCCGCCAATTTCTAGCTGGTCTGTGGCCAAATTTAATTGCCAATGACTCATTTTCGCGGCCGTTAAAGCCAGCTGCAGTCGTTGTTCAGATTTACGCACCAAGAGTTCGGCTTTATGCCTGCTCAGCGCCATACGAATGCTGGCTTCAAGCTCTCTTCTATCAAAAGGTTTGATCAGATAGCCATGCGGAAATGACTTTTCAGCTTGCTCCAGGACATTTTCATCACAAAAGGCCGTGAGGAAAATGACGGGCACATCCATTTGTTTTTTTAACTGTTCAGCGGCTTCTGTCCCACGCATTTTATCGGCCAGATGTATATCCATCAGTACCAGATCCGGTGGATACTCCATGGCTTTCGCTACTACATCCTCTCCACGAGCCACAGTTGCTGTGACCTTGTGGCCTAGATCTTCCAATGTACTTTTTAAATCCAGGGAAACAACGTATTCGTCTTCAACAATCAGAATATTACTCTGCATAGTGTCAATCCCTGCCTGATAGAAAATGAATGGAATACTCAGTGCCTTGTTGCCTGTTCAGTTCAACTTCGGCGCCCAGTTGAGAAATAAAGGCCGGTATTAATTGCATCCCCAAAGAATTACCCTGACCTAATTCAATACTTAAAGGTAAGCCTATGCCATTGTCGCCAATTTGCAGTGTTATTCTTTGGTTGTTTTGAGTGAGCCTCAATTGCACCTGACCTTTTTGCTGGTTTGGAAATGCATGCTTGATGCTGTTGGTCAGAATTTCAGTCGCCAGCAAGCCACAGGGAATAGCCAGTTCCAGCGCCAATACTATTTGTTCGTCCATTTCTCTAAAATCAAAGCTAATAAAGTCAGCGTTTGTCAGCGTTTGCCTGACCAGCTGACAAAGCTGTCGTAAGTAGTTCGCCAGAGGGACAGAGGAAAAATCACGTTTTTCATAAAGCAACTGGTGGGTGAGCGCCATAGTCCGTACCCGCAACTGACTTTCCAGCAGCACTTGTTTTAACTCTGGTGTTGCCCCTCTGGAGCGCAAGCTAAGCAGACTGGACACTATTTGCAGGTTGTTTTTCACCCTATGGTGCACTTCGTTCAGTAACAAAGTGCGTTCAGCGAGCAAAGCAGTTTTTTCATCAATAATACCTTGCAGGTTTTGTTGAGCTTCTTTGGCCGCTGACACATCAGTGATAGTCGCAAGAACAGCAGCTTTTTTATCGCCTTCAAGATAAGTTAGGCCAATTTCAACCGGAAATTCAGAGTTATCCCTGCGTTTTGCGCAGAGCTCTCTGTGTTGTCCCATTGGTCTGGTTGTGGGGTCGAGCATAAAGCCCTGACGCAAAGCCGGATGCTGAGTTTTATAGCGTTCAGGAAGCAAAATTTCTATGGGTTGCCCTGTCAGCTCTCCGGCCTGATAACCAAACATCTGCAAGGCTCTGGTGTTGGCTAATGTAATCAGGCCTTGGGGATCAATACAAACCAAGCCATCCGCTGTACTGTCGAATACCCGACGAAAGCGGGTTTCACTGTCTTGCAGCTCCTTTTCGCTGCGTTTTCTGTTAGTGATCTCTATCCCTGAAGGGACTAAAAAACTAAGTTGCTGGTGCTCGTCGTACACTGGGGCCAGCATAAAGTCGATAATCACAATGCTGTCTTTCATCTGGACTGTAATATCAAAGCGGCTGACCAACCCTGCTCTGGCATCTTCCACGGCTTGTTCTATGCGTTTGGCAGATTCCATATCATGTTGCCACCAAAAACAGTCCCAGAATTTCTTATTTCGTACTTGCTCCAGCGTCAGTCCAGCCAATTCCAAAGGCGGTTTATTGGCATCCAGCACAGTGCCGTCAGGCGATAAAATGCCAACGAAGCTGAACATATTGTCGAGAATTTTACGCAGTCTCTCTAAATCATCTTTGCGGGTTTGTTGGACGAACCAATCCATAGTACGGTTTAAGGCAACTACTGCTATACCACATACCTGTTGCTGAGCATTAAAAAGCGGTATGTACGAGCCTGACCACTGCGACTGCTCCGTGTCCTTGTTGGTGCCAACTATACTGAAATTCAGAATAGCTTTTCCCGTATCCCGAACTTGCAGCAATAAAGGCATAATGCTGTCAGCCAGACCAGGCAGCACCTCCTCCACAGTGAGGCCTAAATGCTGCTGTATACCGACGCCATTAAATTCAGCCAAAATTGAATTAATACAGATATAACGAAAAGAGCTATCAAGTACGGCAATGCCAGTGGGTAAAGTATGGCTCAGTGCATCCAGCGCCAGAGCTTTGAGTTCAGTGCTTGAGTCCATAGCGGCTCGCCTTAAATGCAGTGTTCTGACCTTAGACGTAGGTGATTGTTTAATCAAGGAAGTACAGAAAAACAAAAAAGCCCCTGGGTCAGGGGCTTTTACAGCTGTGGTTTTTGTCTCACCTCTGAGGGACAGTTAAAAGCGGGTGAGGTTAGAGAAGGGAGTCCGGTAAGTGGCCTAATTCTGCTGGTGCCTGCTGTGAAACAAAACTAAAGCGGGGCACTAGCTCTCCCGCCACTTCAACATTGCTGACAAACATTTCCAGTGGTCTTACCCACAAGCCAAAGTCACCGTACAAAGCACGGTATAACACCAATTCTTCATCGGTTTCGCTATGCCGAACCAGAGCCAACACCTGATACAAAGGGCCTTTGTAATGACGGTAATAACCCGTTCTAATCGCCATAAGCGCCGCCATTTTCAAACCAGCTTTCTAAAATTAGTTTGGCCGAAAGGCTATCGACCAGCTCTTTGCTGAGTTTTTTAAAACCACCTTCAGCAAACAGCTGGGAACGGGCATCTACTGTGGTTAAGCGTTCATCCTGCGTTTTCACCTGCAGACCATAACGACCATGCAGGCGATTAACAAATTTATGCACGCGGGCCGTGAAAGGTTGCTCTGTGCCATCCATATTCAGAGGTAAACCTACCACTAAAAGTTTAGGTTGCCATTCTTTAATCAAGGCTTCGATTTGATCCCAGTTTGGAACACCATCCTGAGCCTTTAAAGCTTTGAGCATAGTGGCAGTGCCAGTCATACTTTGACCTACCGCCACACCTATACTTTTTAAACCATAATCAAAAGCCAATACTGTGACGCTGCTGCTCATCAGGCGTGACCTGCTTCAGGACTGAGTTGCCAGACTTCAATACCCATAGTGTGGGCAGCACCTTGCCATTTTTCGGCATGACTCATTTCAAAAATAATGTTGTTGTCGGCTGGTATCATCAGCCAGCTATTTTCTGCCATTTCTTTTTCCAGTTGCCCAGCACTCCAGCCTGCGTAGCCTAGCGCCAGAATAAACTTCTCCGGCGCATCTTCCGTGGTGAGTTTCTCTAAAATATCCCGTGAAGTAGTCACCATCAGATCGTTATTTAATCTCATACTGCTGGTGTAGCCTTCTTTTGGCGTATGCAGCACAAAACCGCGATCACTTTGCACTGGACCGCCAGCGCAAACCTGAGCTTTGGCTGCACTGCTTTCTGTGTCGTGTTCAATCTGTAGCTGACTCAGAAGTTCCGTCACTTTGACTGGCATAGGGTGGTTGATCACAATGCCCATAGCTCCTTCAGCATTGTGCTCACAAATATAGGTCACGCTGCGTTTAAACATAGGATCGTCAAGACCTGGCATAGCTATCAATAAATGATTCTGGAAATTATCCATCTAGGCTCCTGCTGCACCGCTTTGATTCTGCTTTAACAGTAGTTCAATTTGATCAAATAACATGCCTGTAATGCTGACAGGGAAAGCCGCTTCAATTTCGCGGATGCAGGTTGGGCTTGTGACATTAATTTCAGTCAGGCGGTCACCAATAATATCCAGGCCAACAAAAATCAGCCCTTTGGCTTTGAGGGCTGGGCCTACAGCACGGGCTATAGCCCAGTCACTTTCAGTTAAAGGACGAGCTTCACCGCGGCCACCAGCAGCTAAGTTGCCACGGGTCTCTCCACTGGCTGGTATGCGGGCTAAGCAATAAGGCACAGGTTCACCATTGACCACCAGTACGCGTTTATCTCCGTCTTTAATTTCCGGAATAAACTTCTGCGCCATGGCATAACGGCTACCATGTTCAGTCAGAGTTTCGATGATGACGCTGACATTGGCATCATCAGGTTTTAAACGAAAAATAGAAGCGCCGCCCATGCCGTCCAGAGGTTTTAAGATCACATCCTGTTCTTGCTGATAAAAGGCTTTTAAGCGCGCAGCATCGCGGGTGACCAGAGTTTTAGGCGTATGTTCAGCAAACCAGCTGGTGTAGAGTTTTTCGTTGGCATCGCGCAGGCTCTGCGGTTTGTTGACGATCAAGGTACCCTGGTCTTCTGCCCGTTCTAAAATGTAGGTCGCGTAGATAAATTCAGTATCAAAAGGTGGATCTTTACGCATCAAGATGACATCTAAATCGGATAAGGCTATATCTTGCGTGCCGCCAAAGTCATACCAGTGCTCACCGTTTTGCTGCACTGATAACAAACGGCTGCGGGCACGGGCCTGACCTTCGAGTAAATACAGGTCATTCATTTCCATGTAATGCAGCTGATAACCACGAGACTGAGCCTGCAATAACATGGCAAAACTGGAGTCTTTTTTGATATTGATGTCCGCTATAGGGTCCATCACTATGCCTAATTTAATCATCTTTGCTCCTGTTGTTGATCTGTTCAGGCCAGATCACCAAATTGTAACTGTAAGGCGCTAATGGCAGTTAAAGCCGCCGTTTCTGTACGTAACACTCGTGGCCCTAAACGGACTGCCAAAAAACCAGCGTCTTTGGTTTGTGTAACTTCAGCGTCAGTAAAACCGCCTTCAGGGCCAATCACTAACCGAATAGTCTGACTAGCTGCAATGGTCTTAATGGAGTCTGAAGTCCATGGATCCAAGGTTAACTTTAAATCTTTTGTCTCTTGAGCTAACCATTTATTCAACTGCAAAGCAGTATGCACTACTGGTACCAGGCTACGACCTGACTGCTCGCAGGCAGCTATCGCAATTTTTTGCCATTGCTCTGTGCGTTTGGCCAAACGCTCGGCGTCCAGTTTTACACCACAACGCTCGGTAAAGAGTGGGGTGATTTCGGTCACGCCCAGCTCCACTGCTTTTTGGATAACAAAATCCATCCGGTCACCACGGGAAATGCCCTGACCTAAATGCAGTTTAAGTGGCGATTCCACCGGGTTATCGGTAGCACTGATGGCTTTTACCAGCAGCTGTTTTTTTTCTACAGAGGTAATGACAGCCTGATAATTTTGGCCATCACCGTTAAATAAACACACTTCGTCGCCAGCCTGCATGCGCAGCACCCGGCCTATATGATTAGCACCGTCTTCGGTTAAGGCAAAATCCTGTTGCAGTGGAATTACACCAGGTTGATAAATTCTGGGAATACGCATAACACTAATTTCTTTAGCACAGTGGAAGGCGCCTATGGTAACAGGCAAAAGCTGTGCTGGGTATGGCTTGTGACACAACTTATGCATCACAAGCCCGGGTTTAAGTGGAGCTAAGACTTAAGGGGCAGGGTAGACGTAACTGGAGCCTATACCTAAAGGCAAACCAAGCATCCAGTACAGTATTAAAAAGCTGGTCCAGCAAATCAGTAAGGCAATTGAATAGGGCAACATCAGTGCGACTAAAGTACCTATACCTGTAGATTTCACGTATTTTTGGCAGAAAACCACAATTAACGGAAAGTAAGGCATCAGTGGTGTAATGATGTTAGTCGAGGAGTCGCCTACACGGTAAGCGGCTTGAGTTAAATCAGGCGACACACCCAGTTGCATCAGCATAGGAACCAATACTGCGCCTATCAAGGCCCATTTCGCAGAAGCAGAGCCGATCAGTAAATTGACTGTGGCTGTCAGTAACACCAGACCAATCAGGTTCACTGCCATAGGGAAAGCCATTTCCTGCAGGAAGTTTGCGCCTTTAATCGCTAGTAAAGCACCTAAATTAGATTGACCAAAAGCAAAAATAAACTGAGCGCAGAAAAACGCCATTACGATGTAGTAACCCATACCACTCATGGCTTTACTCATGCCTTGCACTACATCTTTGTGGGTTTTTACTTTGCCTGAAACATAACCATAAACTATGCCAGGCAGCAGGAAAAATACGAAAATAAGACCAACAATGGATTGCATCAGAGGGGCAGAGGCTGCTGTCAGTTCACCTGTACTTGCACGCCAGGCTGAGTTTTCAGGCCAAACTACAGCCACTAATGCCACTATGGCAGCTACCATGGACAGCAGCGCATAACGTAAACCTTTGCGCTCTTGATCAGTTAAAGGTTCCATCGACGGTAACTGTTCCGGGTCGCCATCCACTTTGGTTTGTTGCAAGCGCGGTTCAACAAATTTATCCGTCAGGACCCAGCCGACTATAACAATCAGCACTACAGAAGCCGTAGTAAAGTAGTAGTTATTTAAAGGGTTAATCACCAGACTAGCGGCAGCAGGGTCTGCCGATAAGCGCGCTGACGCCTGAGTTAAACCTGCAAGTAGTGGGTCTAAGCTAGAGGGCACAAACAAAGTCGCAGCAAAACCGCCGGATACACCGGCAAAAGCTGCTGCTATACCTGCAAGAGGGTGGCGGCCTGCAGCATAAAAAATAACAGCGCCCAGCGGTATCACCAGTACATAGCCTGCATCTACTGCGACATGACTTAATACACCAACAGCAATAAGCACTGGGGTCAGCAGTTTCTTTGAGGTCACGGCTAAGATGCTGCGCAATCCTGCATTGATGAAGCCTGTGTATTCAGCAACGCCTAAACCTAGCATGGCCACCAGTACTACGCCCAGAGGCGGGAAACTTACAAAGGTGCTGACCATTTTTGCCATGAAATCAGCAAAAGCAGCGCCATCCAGCAAGTTCTTTATCTGAAAAGGTTGGCCAGTACGAGGGTCTATATCGGTAAAGTTGATCCCTGATAGAGCCCAGGACAAAGCCCAGACAAAAAACATCAGTAAGGCAAATAAGATGGCGGGGTCTGGTAGTTTATTGCCGATACGTTCTATGGCATTGAGGCTGCGATTCAGCCAGGAGGTTTTTACTGCACTCGATGTCATGGATACTCCGTGTTGTAGTTGCAGGTCATCTGCTGTGACTGTTTTTTATCCGTTTTACCTTATCCTGCTTTAATAAAACCGTAAATTAAAAAAATCGTCAGGAACGATTTTTAACAGCTTCAGCTGGCCCTAGTGGGGAGCGCCATGGATGGCGGCGAATAAAAAAGGAGAGCTAAGCTCTCCTTTTTTATTTTTCTATATTTTAAAACAAAAGCTTAGATTTTTGCTTCAGAACGCAGAATTTCAGCTTTGTCGGTATTTTCCCAAGGGAATTCGTTACGACCGAAGTGACCGTAAGCTGCGGTAGCGCGGTAAATCGGGCGCTCTAACTGCAACATCTGGATCAGGCCGTAAGGACGCAAGTCAAAGTGGCGACGGATTAAAGCAATCAGTTGATCTTCGCTTAACTTGCTGGTACCAAAAGTTTCTACGCTGATAGAGGTTGGTTCAGCCACGCCTATAGCGTAAGACACCTGAATTTCACAACGCTCTGCTAAACCAGCAGCCACAATGTTTTTTGCGACGTAACGTGCAGCATAAGCCGCAGAACGGTCAACTTTCGAAGGATCTTTACCAGAGAAAGCACCACCACCATGACGAGCCATACCACCGTAGCTATCTACGATAATTTTACGGCCTGTTAAACCGCAGTCTCCCATAGGACCACCTATAACAAAACGGCCTGTAGGGTTAATGAAAAACTTAGTTTTGTTGCTCAACCACTCTGTTGGTAACACTGGCTTGATGATGTGTTCCATTACAGCTTCACGCAGATCAGCAGTAGAGATAGTGTCACAGTGCTGGGTTGATAATACGACAGCATCAATGCCTACTGGCTTGCCGTTTTCATACACAAAACTCAACTGAGATTTTGCGTCAGGACGCAACCAGCTCAAGGTGCCATCTTTACGCACTTTAGCTTGTTGCTGCACTAAACGGTGAGAGTAGGTGATAGGAGCTGGCATTAATACGTCAGTTTCGTTGCTGGCATAACCAAACATTAATCCCTGATCGCCTGCACCTTGCTCACTCGGATCTTCATCTTTCTTATCTACACCCTGGTTGATATCAGGAGATTGTTTACCAATGGCGCTTAACACAGCACAGGAATTGGCATCAAAACCCATATCTGAATGCACATAACCTATGTCACGGATGGTGCTGCGCGTTAACTCTTCGATATCGACCCAGGCTGAGGTAGTGATTTCACCACCTACTAACACCATGCCTGTTTTTACGAAGGTTTCGCAAGCAACACGGGCTTTTGGATCTTGTTCCAAAATGGCATCCAATACCGCGTCAGAGATCTGGTCAGCGATTTTATCCGGATGTCCTTCAGAAACAGATTCAGAGGTAAAAATGTGTTGTGCCATTTACGTATTCCACATGTTGGTTGTTATCGCGCCTGGGCGCTGTAATTTGGGGCGGCTATTTTAGTGAAAGCCTTAGGGCATTGCCAGAACTTTCTGCCGCCCGGACGTCTTTAATGCTAAAACATTGAAAATGTATCGGCAGGGGGCGGTAAAACTTTGCATTGCCTGGATTAAAATTTGCGATTTACCCAATGCTCTGTGAAAATAACCCCAGCTTTGCCGTATCCATGTAAAAACAGTGTTCACCCTATGAGCCGCCAAATCGAATAAACACAAAAAGAGCAGCGCAACGATACGGGTAACCCCACCCCTTGGATCAAAGTTATATAAAGTTAATCAAGCAGGAGAGAAGATGCCATCTCGTAAACAACTCGCTAACGCCATTCGTGCTTTAAGTATGGATGCAGTGCAAAAAGCGAAATCAGGTCACCCGGGCGCCCCTATGGGCATGGCAGATATTGCTGAAGTATTGTGGCGCGATTATTTAATTCACAATCCACAAGACCCAAGCTGGGCCAACCGTGACCGCTTTGTGTTGTCTAATGGACACGGCTCTATGCTGTTGTATTCTCTGTTGCATCTCTCTGGCTACGATTTAGGCATTGAAGATTTAAAACAATTCCGCCAATTGCACTCCCGTACTCCTGGTCACCCGGAATATGGTTATGCTCCTGGTGTTGAAACCACCACTGGTCCTTTAGGTCAGGGTATTACCAATGCGGTAGGTATGGCTATTGCTGAAAAAGCGTTAGCGGCTCAGTTTAATAAACCAGGTCATGCCATTGTTGACCACCATACCTACGCCTTTTTAGGCGACGGCTGCTTAATGGAAGGTGTATCGCACGAAGCCTGTTCACTGGCCGGGACTTTGGGTTTAGGTAAGTTAATCGCGTTTTGGGATGACAACGGTATTTCTATCGACGGTCATGTGGAAGGCTGGTTTACTGACAATACCCCTGCACGTTTTGAAGCCTACGGCTGGCATGTGATTGCTGGCGTAGACGGTCACGACTCTTCCGCTATTGCTGCGGCTATTGAACAAGGCAAGTCTGTCACAGACAAACCTACCTTAATTTGTTGCAAAACCATTATCGGTTATGGTTCACCGAATAAATCCGGTTCACACGACTGCCATGGTGCGCCTTTAGGTGATGCTGAAATTGCGGCTGCCCGTGAATATTTAGGCTGGGAGCATGCTCCTTTTGTTATTCCACAAGACATCTATCAAGAGTGGGATGGCAAAATCAAAGGTGCATCTGCTCAGCAACATTGGAACGACAGCTTCGCTGCTTATGCCCAGGCTTACCCTGAACTGGCTGCCGAATTTAAACGCCGTATGGCAGGTGATTTACCAGCCGATTGGGCTGAAAAGTCCGCTGCTTATATTCAGCATCTGCAGGATAATCCTCAGTCTATCGCGACCCGTAAAGCCTCTCAGAACAGCTTAAATGCCTTTGGTCCTTTATTACCTGAATTATTAGGTGGTTCAGCTGACTTGGCAGGCTCTAACCTGACGATTTGGTCTGGTTCTAAAGGCGTCACTGCAGAAGACGCCAGCGGCAATTACCTCTACTACGGTGTGCGAGAATTTGGTATGTCAGCCATGATGAATGGTATAGCTCTGCACGGTGGTTTTATCCCTTACGGTGCAACTTTCCTGATGTTTATGGAATATGCCCGTAACGCTGTACGTATGGCGGCGTTGATGAAGCAGCGTGTTATTTTTGTCTACACACACGATTCTATTGGTTTAGGTGAAGACGGCCCAACTCACCAGCCTGTAGAACAATTAGCTTCGCTGCGTGTGACACCAAACCTGATGAACTGGCGTCCTTGTGACGCAGTGGAATCTGCTGTGGCATGGCAAGCAGCTATTGAACGCACTGAAGGCCCAAGCACTTTAATTTTCACCCGTCAGAATCTGGTGCAACAGCCTCGTACAGCGCAGCAGTTAGCTGATGTTCGTAAAGGCGGTTATGTGTTGCTGGATTCTGCTGGCACTCCTGAACTGATTCTGATTGCTACTGGTTCTGAAGTTGAACTCGCGGTACAGGCTTATCATCAGTTAACAGCTGCAGGTCGCAAAGTTCGTGTGGTATCAGTCCCGTCCACTGATGTGTTTGAAGCTCAAAGCTCAGCGTATCGTGAGTCGGTACTGCCATCTGCGGTCACCAAACGTGTCGCAGTCGAAGCTGGTATTAAAGACTCCTGGTATAAGTATGTTGGTTTGACAGGGAAAATCATTGGTATGGACAGCTTTGGCGAATCAGCTCCGGCAGAACAGCTGTTCGAACACTTTGGAATTACCACAGCTGCTGTAGTTGCTGCGGCCAATGAGTTATTAGCGTAAATGAAAAGGGGCCTTGTGGCCCCTCTTTTTAATTGGTGTTTCAGCGGGTAGTCGGGTAGCAATGACCATTAAAGTGGCAATTAACGGCTTCGGCCGTATAGGTCGGAATATTCTGCGAGCCCTCTATGAGTGTGGTTTAACAGAACAAGTGCAAGTAGTGGCTATCAATGAACTGGCTGATGCCAAAGGAATAGCCCATTTGTTGAAATATGATACATCTCATGGCCGTTTTGGTTTTCCGGTCAAGCTTACTGATGATGGTTTGCTGGTCAATGGCGATTCAATCGCACTGTTCTGCCAGGCTGATCCTGCGCAGTTACCCTGGAGCGAGTTAAAGGTTGACGTTGTATTGGAGTGCACCGGGGTATTTCATAGTCGTGCTGATGCTCAGCTGCACTTAGACGCTGGTGCAAAAAAAGTGCTGTTTTCCCATCCGGCTGATGCAGATATTGATGCCACAGTCATTTATGGTATCAACCAGCATTTATTGACTGATGCCATGACTGTCGTATCAGCGGGTTCATGTACCACCAACTGTATAGTGCCTGTGATCCAGGTGCTGGATCAGCATTTTGGTGTGGAAAGCGGCACTATTACCACTATTCATGCCTCCATGAATGATCAGCAGGTGATAGATGCTTATCACACAGATTTACGTCGAACCAGGGCTGCCAGCCAATCAATCATTCCGGTTGATACCAAATTAGCCCGTGGTATTGAGCGCATTATGCCGCATCTTGCTGGGCGTTTCGAAGCTATTGCGGTGCGAGTCCCCACTGTCAATGTAACGGCTATGGATTTAAGCGTTACTTTGCACCAGGACGTAGATTTGAATAGAGTGAATCAAGTGCTGCAACAGGCCAGGGCGGGCGCTTTGGCTGGTATTTTGGATTACACCGAGGAACCTTTAGTATCGGTAGATTTTAATCATGACGCGCATTCCTGCATTGTCGATGGTTCTCAAACTCGGGTCAGTCACAAACGTTTAGTCAAATGTTTGGTCTGGTGTGACAACGAGTGGGGCTTTGCGAACAGAATGATCGATACATGCCGCGCTATGATGCGTTTTGTCTGAATTATTATTTAATAAAAACCTATACCCAAGTAGCTTTGAGTTGCAGGGCGGCGACAAGCAGGTGAGACCCCAGGAGCATAGTAAACCTATGTGACTGGGGCGAAATGGCGCAGTCAACAAAGCTGCAGCTTCAAGTACGATGGGGATAAAACTTATAAAATCACAGGAGTCTGGTATGTCAGTTATTAAGATGGCGGATGTCGATTTAACAGGGAAGCGGGTACTGATCCGTGAAGATTTAAACGTTCCGGTAAAAAACGGCAAAGTGACCTCAGATGCGCGTTTAAAAGCCGCCATTCCTACCATTGAGTTAGCCCTGAAAAAAGGTGGCAAAGTCATGGTGTGTTCACATCTTGGACGCCCGGAAGAAGGTGTCTATGCAGAAGAGTTCTCAATGGCTCCGGTCGTAGACTATTTAAATAAGGCTTTGTCTGTGCCTGTGCGTTTAGTCAAAGATTATTTGGGTGGCGTTGAAGTTCAAACCGGTGAAGTCGTTGTATTTGAAAACGTTCGTTTTAACAAAGGCGAAGGCAAAAACGATGAAACCTTATCCAAACAACTTGCTGCCTTGTGTGATGTGTTTGTGATGGATGCATTTGGCACAGCCCACCGTGCCCAGGCTACTACGCACGGTGTCGCAAAGTTTGCACCTGTTGCCTGCGCCGGTCCATTGCTTGCTGCAGAACTAGATGCGTTAGCCGCAGCGCTGAAAAATCCTAAGCGCCCATTAGTCGCTATTGTTGGTGGTTCTAAAGTATCGACCAAGCTAACAGTGCTGGAGTCTTTATCCGGTATTGTTGATCAGTTGATTGTCGGTGGCGGCATAGCCAATACTTTTATTGCAGCCCAGGGCTATGCTGTTGGCAAATCTTTAGTAGAAACCGACCTTATTCCTGAAGCTCAACGCTTAATGGCTCAAGCCAAAGCCAATGGTGCGTCTATCCCTGTGCCTACAGATGTAGTGACAGGTAAAGCTTTTGCTGAAGATACACCCGCAACCACTAAGTCTGTAGCTGATATTAGTGCTGATGATATGGTGTTTGACATAGGGCCTGACAGCAGCGCTGCTCTGGTCGATATTTTGAAAAACGCCGGCACTATTGTCTGGAATGGTCCTGTGGGTGTGTTCGAGTTTGCTGCCTTTGAACAAGGTACTAAAGCGCTGGCTCTGGCTATTGCAGAGAGTCAGGCATTTTCTATAGCTGGTGGTGGTGATACCTTAGCCGCTATCGACAAGTACGATTTAGCTGACAAAATTTCTTATATTTCTACAGGGGGTGGTGCATTCTTGGAATTCCTTGAGGGTAAAACTTTACCAGCAGTGGAAATTTTGGAACAACGCGCTAAAGCCTGAACAGAAAGCTGTTAAATTAAAAAAAATTATAATAATACTAAAAAAATATGCCCCTTCGTTCTGTACACTATAGATCACCTCAGGTGACGGCAGAGCAGGGGGGTAAACACAACCCTTACCCTACAAAAAGAGAGAGGATCTCATGGCTCTGATTTCAATGCGTCAAATGCTGGACCATGCTGCTGAATTTGGTTATGCAGTACCAGCTTTTAACGTTAACAACTTAGAACAGATGCGTGCCATAATGTTGGCTGCAGATGCGACAGATAGCCCAGTGATAGTTCAGGCTTCTGCCGGAGCGCGTAAGTATGCCGGAGCGCCTTTTTTACGCCATCTGATATTGGCGGCAGTTGAAGAGTTTCCGCATATTCCAGTGGTTATGCATCAAGACCACGGTACTTCTGCTGCTGTATGTCAGCAAGCAATTCAATTGGGCTTTTCGTCAGTCATGATGGACGGTTCTTTGGGTACTGATGGTAAAACACCAACAGATTATGAATACAATGTGAATGTAACGCGTCGCGTTGTAGATATGGCGCATGCCTGTGGTGTTTCGGTAGAGGGCGAATTAGGTTGTTTAGGGTCCCTTGAAACAGGGGCTGCAGGTGAAGAAGACGGTATTGGTGCTGATTGTATTTTAAGTCACGACCAGATGTTAACTGATCCTGAAGAAGCAGCTCAGTTTGTCAAAGCGACAGGTGTGGATGCGCTGGCCATAGCTTGTGGCACTTCACATGGTGCCTATAAGTTCAGTCGTCCGCCTACAGGCGATATTCTGGCTATTGACCGTATTAAAGAGATCCATGCCCGTATTCCTGATACCCATCTGGTTATGCATGGTTCATCTTCAGTGCCACAAGAGTGGTTGGCTATCATCAACGAGTACGGTGGCGCCATCCCTGAAACTTATGGTGTGCCAGTTGAACAAATTCAGGAAGGGATCAAATTTGGCGTACGTAAGATCAATATAGATACCGACTTACGTTTAGCATCAACCGGAGCTATCCGCCGTTACATGGCAAAGAACCCGGCCGAATTTGATCCTCGTAAGTATTTGCAGGAATCAGTCAAAGCCATGACTGAAATTTGTAAAGATCGTTATCAGGCTTTTGGTACTGCCGGTAACGCGTCGAAAATAAAAGCCATTTCTCTTGAGCAAATGGTGAAGCTATATGATTCGGGAAAATTAACTCCGAACATTAAATAAGCAAAATAATTAATGGAATATTAATACGGGCAGGAGCCTGATTTTGCTAAAGAAAAAATGGGTATAAATCGCCTTTAAATTGCAACAAAACTGTCATCGCAGACTGTCTTAGTTATATTGACAACACGCGATTTTGCTGCAATGATGCGGGCGGTTTACCCTTTAACCGGGTTATCTTTTGTTACAAAAAATAACCTTTCAAAAACAGGTTACGTTAATCAGCAATTATTGGTTGGGAACTATGTCTAACAATAACATTCGTAAGAGTCTGGTTGCTTCTGCTCTGTTTGGAGCATTCGCAATGGCCAGCACCTCAGTAGCAGCAGATCAACTGACTGAGATTCAGCAAGCGGGTCAGCAAAATATCCGTGCTTCAGTTCAGTCTCAGGAAAAAATCAACAACATTTTTGACCAAAGTCAGGAATTATTGGCTGAGTACCGCCAATTAGTTGAACAAACTGAAAACTTAAAAGTATACAACGACCACGTTGCTAAATTAGTTGCCGATCAGAACGCATCTCTTGCTTCTTTTGACAAGCAAATTGGTACTATCGAAGGTACTAAACAAGGTATCGTTCCTCTGATGTATCGTATGGTTGATACTTTAGAAGCCTTCATTAAAGCCGATATGCCAATCGATCTGGCTGGCCGTCTAGCTCGTATCGAGCGCCTGCGTGCAGTTTTAAGCAACTCAGCTGTTAACACTTCTGAAATGTACCGTCTGGTTATCGAAGCTTACCAAATTGAAAAAGATTTAGGTACAGCACTGGTGACGTACACAGACAAACTGGCTGTTGATGGTAGCGAAATTACTGTGAACTACGTTTACGTAGGTCGTGTTGCCTTACTGGCTCAATCTCTGGATGAAAAACAAGCCTGGATGTTTAACAAAACTACAGGTCAATGGGAAGCTCTGGGTCAAGAATACCTGGAATCTACCAAGTTAGCGATTCGTGTTGCGGGTAAACAAGCTGCCCCAGAATTGTTAAAACTTCCAGTGTTAGCAGCGGAGTAAGCATAAATGAAGAAAGTTTTTAAAGGTTTAGTAGTTGCAGCCGTGGTAACTATGTCTGCAGGCGTGTGCTTAACTGCCGCTGCCGATACAGCCAAACTTGACCAGTTGTTAGAACAAGTTAAAAAATCACGCACTGCTGAAGGTAAAATCAACCAGCAACGCGAACAGGAGTTTTTATCTGACCGCGCTGACAAGCAAGCCCTGTTAAACAGAGCTAAAGCTGAATTCGCTGCTGAAGAAAGTCGTGGCAAGTCTTTAACTCAGCAATTTGCTGATAACGAAGGTAAATTAGCTGCGAAGGAAGCTGAGTTAGTTGCTGCTCAAGGTACTTTAGGTGAAATGTTCGGTATCGTTCGTGGTGCTGCAACTGAAACCATCGGCGGTATCGCTACTTCTAACATCAGTGCTCAGTTTAAAGGCCGTGAAGAACTGCTGAAGAAACTGGCAGAAGCCAAAGAAATTCCAAACATCAATGAACTGGAAGAACTGTGGATTGCTCTGCAAACTGAAATGACTGAATCAGCTAAAGTGTCTAAATTTGAAGGCAATGTAGTTGGTCTGGATGGTAACGGTGCTCAGGCATCTGTGACTCGTGTGGGTGCATTTAACCTGATTTCAGACGCTGGCTACTTAGTATTTAACGCTGATACTCAAGAAATGCAGCCTCTGGTTAAACAACCTGAGTCTTACATTGTTGCTGATGCAACTGCATTTAAAGATGCTGCTGCAGGAACTTTGATGCCAGTGTTTGTTGACCCAACTGGTGGCAACTTACTGCGTCTGAAAACTCAGGAAGCGACTTTAGAAGAACAGTTCCACCAAGGTGGTACTCCAGGTTATGTAATCACAGCTTTATTGATTATCGGTCTGATCATCAGTGCTATTCGTTATGTAGCTCTGACTGCTGCAGCATCAAAAATCAATGCCCAGCTGAAGAATCTGGCCAACCCAAGTGCTAACAACCCGTTAGGCCGTATCCTGAAAGTTTACCATGACAACAAATCTGTTGACGTTGAAAACTTAGAACTGAAACTGGACGAAGCCATTATGCGTGAAACTCCGGACATCGAAAAAGGTATCGGTATCCTGAAGTTGATCGCTGCTGTAGGCCCTTTATTAGGTCTGTTAGGTACAGTTATCGGTATGATAGGCGCGTTCCAGGTTATTACCTTACACGGTACTGGCGACCCGAAAATCATGGCTGGTCAAATTTCAATGGCGTTAGTAACAACTGTTCAAGGTCTGTTATGTGCTCTGCCATTACTGTTTATCCACTCTATGTTACAAACGAAGTCTAACTCAATTCTGCACATCCTGGATGAGCAAAGCGCTGGTATCATCGCTGCTCATGCGGAGAAGGAGAAAGCGTAATGCATAGCCTGATAGAGCTTTGGGAATCTGTCAGGGATTTTATCGCTACCGGCGGCGATGTACTTTATGTAGTCGCCTTCGTGCTCTTCATCATGTGGGTATTGATCATAGAGCGCTTCTGGTTTATCAGTCGGGAATATCCAGTGTTGCGTAATAGAATTATTACAGACTGGAATGCCCGGGTTGATACAACCTCCTGGTATGCGCATAAAATTCGTGATGCGTGGGTGTCTGAGGCATCTACCAAACTGAATGAGCGGATCAATGTAATCAAAACTTTGGTTGCGGTATGTCCGATGGTAGGTTTGTTAGGTACAGTGACTGGTATGATCGCCGTTTTCGAGATTATGGCGGTACAAGGTACTGGTAACCCAAGACTGATGGCAGCTGGTATTTCAATGGCAACAATTCCAACTATGGCTGGTATGGTTGCATGTTTATCAGGTGTATTTGTAACGTCCAAATTGGAAGGTAAGGTGAAGTCAGCAGTTCATGATTTAGCTGACAACATGCCTCATCATTGATAGAGAGTATTTTATGGCACGTAAAATTAGACGTGAAGCCGAAGAGGCAGCAATCGATTTAACGCCAATGTTGGACGTTGTATTCATCATGCTGATCTTCTTTATCGTAACGACCTCGTTCGTTAAAGAAGCTGGTATCGACGTAAACCGTCCTAAAGCGGCAAAAGCTCAATCTAAGCCGTCAGCCACTATCTTTATTGCAATCCGTGCAAACGGTGAGATTTGGATGGATAAACGTGCTGTAGACGTTGAGCGTGTTGGTGCGACAGTTGAAAAGCTGTTAGCCGAATCGCCAACTGATACAGTAATCATTCAAGCAGATAAAGAAGCTAAGCATGGTGTAGTGGTTTCAGTAATGGACCAAATCAAGCTGGCTGGTATCGATAAGATTTCGATCGCTGCGGAGAACAAGTAATATGGTAAGGTTATTACTATCACTGGTAGTTGGTGCGGTAATAACGTTTTTCCTGTATGTGTTGATGGCATTCCTTATAGGTGGGGATGATACGTTCACCAATGCTAAAAAGGATCAAATCGTTATTGAAATTAACTCGACACCGCCTGAGTCAAAAGCTCAGACTCGTGTTCGGGTACCGCCACCACCACCACCGCCGCCGCCAGAGCCACCAAAAGCTCCGGTAGCAGAACCTGAGTCAACGGACACTGGTGGTTCTATTGGTTTTAACCTGCCGTCTGTAGACGTAGGTGGTGCCAGTACAGGATTAGGCGATCCGTCTTCAGCTATGATGCGTGATGGCGATGCTACTCCAATAGTACGTATTGAACCAAAATACCCTGTGCAAGCTGCTCGTGATGGCTTACAGGGCTGGGTGAAAATGCGTTTTACTATTCTGGAAGATGGCAGCGTAGGTGACGTGACTGTTGTTGAAGCAGAACCTAAACGTGTATTTGATCGTGAAGCGATTCGTGCACTGAAACGTTGGAAATATTCGCCAAAAGTGGTCGATGGCAAGGCAGTTCAACAGCCAGGTATTATGGTTCAGTTGGACTTCTCATTAGACCAGGCCGGAGGTTAACATCATGAAGAAAATGAGTACTATTACTTCAGCGTTGATCATTCTGGCAAGCTTTGGTGCGACAACTCTCAGTTCTTATGCTGTTGCTGCGCCTGATCAACAAAAGATCGATGCGCGTAAAAGCCGCAAAACTACTGTAGTAGGTGAGCGTGTTGGTAAAGCAATTGCTAAAGCCTATGAGTTGTACAGTGCAGAACAGATAAACGAAGCTATTGCTGTATTATCAGAAATTGATGCAAGCAATGAGTTTGATAAAGCTTTTGTCAGCCGTTTCTTGGGCAACATGTGGGCCTCTAAGGACGAAAAAAAGGCAATCAACTATTTACGTCAGGCGGTTAAACCTGATTTGTTGAGCTTTACTGACCAAGCAACATCTTATCGTTTACTGGCGGATCTGCTGTTGAGCGAAAAGCAGTATGCTGAAGCGATCAAGACCTATTATCAGTGGATTGATTTCACTGGTGAGCAGGATGCTAACGTCTATTTGCGTATTGGTAGTGCTTACATGGAAAGCAAACAGTATCAAAAGGTTATTGAGCCTGCTGATATGGCTATTGCTCTTCAGGATAAAGCTAAACCTAATGCTGGTCCTTACACGTTGAAGTTTTCAGCTTATTATGAGATGAAAAACAACAAAAAAGCGATTGAAGTGTTAGAAACTACAGTGCAGGTTTTCCCGACCGAGAAACGTTGGTGGACTTATCTGGCTCAGTTCTACAGCATTGAAGAGCAGTACGAAAAAGCTTTAGTAACGCTGGAAGTTGCAAATATGCAAGGCATGCTTGATTCAGCAAATGAGTACAAATTATTGTCTCAGCTGTATTCAAACGCTAACATTCCATACAAAGCTGGTATTACGCTGGAAAAACATATTAAGTCTGGTTTAATCAAAAAAGATAAAACCATGCTGAACAGTATGGCCAGTTCATTCCAGGCTGCGCGTGAAATGGATAAAGCCGCTCAGTACTACGGTGAGTCAGCTCAGCTAGACAATGATGGCGATGCTTATCGTCGTCAAGGTTCTTCACTGATCCTTGCTGAGAAGTACTCTGCCGCTGTAGTTGCTCTGAATAAAGCTCTGGAAGCTGGCGTCAAAGCTAAGGGTCCTGTGTATTTGGCTCTGGTAGAAGCTTACTTCTATCAGAACAAGTTCAAAGATGCTTATCAGGCAGTCCAGAAAGTTAAAGGTGATCCTAAGTTTGGCCGCCAAGCAGCCAGCTGGGAAAGCTACATTAAAGAGCGCGCTAGTAAAAATAACGTGAGTCTTTAATTTAAAAACCCTGCTTCGGCAGGGTTTTTTTATGTCTTTATTTTTTAACCTATCTCTATCTTCTCGTAAAAATCCCAATCGAATAACCTTGCTTAGTACTTTTTACGGCCAGTGAAAAGGAGAGCTTATGTTGTATATTTTGAGGCAATTTGCTGCTTGTATCGTCACTTAGTCTAAAAAATACGCGAACGATCAAGGCTTTCTAAAAAACTGTTGACACCTTTGGCCTCGGCCCCTAGAATTCGCCTCGTCTTGTAGGGGATTGCTCAGCAGCCTCTACAATTGGTGTGGGGCTATAGCTCAGCTGGGAGAGCGCTTGCATGGCATGCAAGAGGTCAGCGGTTCGATCCCGCTTAGCTCCACCAAAAATTTTGTTCCAGTGTCCCTTTCGTCTAGAGGCCTAGGACACCGCCCTTTCACGGCGGTAACAGGGGTTCGAATCCCCTAAGGGACGCCAACAAAATTTGACATACTGACTGATAGTGTCCCTTTCGTCTAGAGGCCTAGGACACCGCCCTTTCACGGCGGTAACAGGGGTTCGAATCCCCTAAGGGACGCCACTTAGTCAGAACAATATATGATGTTTATGCGCCTGTCCCTTTCGTCTAGAGGCCTAGGACACCGCCCTTTCACGGCGGTAACAGGGGTTCGAATCCCCTAAGGGACGCCAGCATCATAAGAAGACCTTTCCAGTGTCCCTTTCGTCTAGAGGCCTAGGACACCGCCCTTTCACGGCGGTAACAGGGGTTCGAATCCCCTAAGGGACGCCACTTCAGCGTTACATCTGCAAGTGGGGCTATAGCTCAGCTGGGAGAGCGCTTGCATGGCATGCAAGAGGTCAGCGGTTCGATCCCGCTTAGCTCCACCAAGTTTACTGCTCCAACATTTCAAGATTACATCCAAATCAATCCAATTTGACTAGAACCATATTTCATTTGCAGGCTTTCTCAGTTTTTTAATTTGCGCTTGACATTGCTTGCCAATAAAAAAGCGGCTTGAAAGCCGCTTCCTGACATTCTTCAAACTTGGTTACATCTTTATTCTAGACCTAAGACCAAAGGTAGCATTAAATCTGCGATAACAGGCTGTGCTTCCAGGTTTGGATGTAACCCATCTGCTTGCATCCAATGCTGTTTTAACGCTATGGTCTCCATAAAGAAGGGCCAGAGTGGTATTTGCTGTTCTTTGGCAATTTTTGGATATAAATCAGTGAATAATTTGCTGTAGCGTGGGCCATAGTTAGGCGGTATGCGTATTTGCATTAATACAGCCTTATGTTGTTGCTGCTTTATATGCTGAACTATGGCGTTCAGGTTGGTTTCAAGTTGAGGCACCGGAAAACCGCGGAGCCCGTCGTTGGCGCCAAGTTCAACCAGCACATAATGAGGCTTGTGTTGTTGCAGCAAAGCGGGCAATCGTGCCAGACCTCCGCCTGAGGTTTCGCCGCTGATGCTGGCATTCACCAGAGTCCAGCCTGACTTCTGTTGGTCCAGTTTCTGTTGCAACAGATGTACCCAACTTTGTTGTTGGCTTAAACCATAACCGGCGCTCAGACTATCGCCCAAAATTAACAGCGTTTTGGCTTGCACCGCAGCTGCGGTCAGCGACAAAGCCAGAAGCATAACGTAGAACATTCGAATCATGAAAACACCTATACCTCATATTGTTGCAAAAGATGTTGTAAAAACAGTTCAGCTTACCGAATCAGAGCTTACCATACTGCAAGATATCCATCTGACTATCAATCAGGGCGCAACAGTTGCGATAGTTGGAGCTTCGGGTTCAGGTAAGTCTACTTTATTAGGGATATTGGCTGGTTTGGATCAGGCATCGTCAGGAGAAGTTTATCTGGCAGGACAGCCATTACATCAACTTACAGAAGACGAAAGGGCCGAATTAAGGGCTCGTTCTGTCGGTTTTGTATTTCAGTCTTTCTTATTGTTACCAAGCCTGACTGCACTTGAAAACGTCACTTTGCCCGCTGAGTTGGCAGGTATGCCAGATGCTCGTGCGCGTGGACTGGAATTACTGGCTCAGGTTGGATTAAGTCACAGAGCAGATTTTTTTCCAAATCAAATGAGCGGTGGTGAGCAACAGAGGGTCGCTATAGCCAGGGCTTTTATCACTAAACCTGCGGTACTTTTTGCCGATGAGCCTTCAGCCAATCTGGATAGCGCCACGGGCGAAAAAATTGAAGACTTATTATTTGAATTGAATCAGCAGCAAGGCACTACTCTAGTCTTGGTGACTCACAATCATGAGCTGGCTCAGCGTTGTCAGTACAGATACCTGATGCATGCAGGGCATTTAGCTGCCGATTTGTCTGAGGCCTCAGAGGATAAACGTCATGTGGGGTAAAATAGCCTGGCGTTTGTTTTGGCGCGAATTAAGCAGGGGAGAGTTATGGGTTATTGCCTTTTCGCTTTTTCTTGCTGTGTTAACAGTAGTGAGCTTGTCCGGTATTACTGAATCTGTCCGTTCAGCCTTGTTTCAGCGCAGTGCAAACTTTGTCGCCGCTGATCTGATCTTGCGCTCCAGTGTGGATTTTAATGAAGAAGTGCAACAACAGGCTGAGCAGATTGAGCTCAAGTCAGCGCGTCAGGTGCAGTTTAATTCTATGGTTTTTGCCAAAGATCTGATGCAGTTGGTGTCGGTCAAGGCGGTATCGGCAAGCTATCCGTTAAGGGGGCAGCTAAAATTAAGCTCTTCTGTGGAGGATCTGACTAAAACCGCTTCGTTGCAACAAGGCCAGTTGTATCTGGAAAGCCGTTTGTTTAGCTTACTGAATATTAAAGTAGGCGACAGTATTGAGCTGGGTGAAAAGGTATTTATTGCTGCAGGTGTCATAGTGGAAGAACCTGATGCACCTCTGTCTGTGTTTGGCAGCTCTCCGCGTATTCTAATGCAGCTGGAAGATGTTGCAGCTACTGGTATTATTCAGCCTGGCAGCCGTATCAGTTATCGCTTAATGTTCGCAGGAGCTCAGCAACAGCTTGGGCTTCTGGAGACTCAAACTAAAGAACTTCTTGGTCCTCAGGATAGATGGCAGAAAATGGACAGAGAATCCGCCATTGGAGGAGCTCTGGATAGGTCTGAGCGCTTTTTATTGTTATCGGGCCTGTTGGGTATAGTTCTGGCGGCTTGTGCTGCTGCAGTGGCTGCAAATCGCTACAGTCAGCGTCATGCCCGTTCTGTTGCTGTGATGAAAGCTTTGGGCGCTACCACCAGTTTAAGCCGGAAGATTTACGGCAGTCATTTGCTTTTTGTGGTGATCTTCAGTGTAGGTTTTGGTTTAGTCGCAGGTCAGTTACTGGTGTTATTAAGTCAGTGGGGCGTAGGGCTCTGGATGCCAGAATACCTGGCTGAGTTCAGTGCCAGACCTTTAGCTTTAGGTGTACTCACTGCTGCTATTTGTGCGCTGTTGTTTTCTGCGCGGCCGCTGTGGCGTCTTGCTGCAGTGCCAGCTCTTAATGTGCTCAGGGAAAAACCGGACCAGGTTAAATTTGATCCTGTGCATCTGATCAGTGGCTCTGCCGCCATTTGGCTCTTGATGTGGCTTTTTAGCGGCGATATTTGGATCAGCAGCTGGTTGTTTGCTTTGTGTCTGGTGTTTGCAGCTTTGTTAATGGGGTTTGCCGCTCTGCTGGTTCGGATAGCGAAACCTATGGCAGCGGGCCAAAGCAGCGCATTAAAGCTGGCTCTAGCAAATTTACGCCGCAGGTTATGGCCTAATGCATTTCAGTTGATCACTTTTAGCCTGGCCTTGTTCTTGTCGTTACTATTGTATTTCTTACGCTCTGAGTTGCTTGATCAGTGGCAGCAACAGGTACCTCAAGGTGCTCCAAATCAGTTTTTAGTCAATTTAACAGAGCAGGATAAATCCGCATTACAGCAGTTGGCGGCTAAGCATCAGCTAAAACTGACTGATTTTTACCCTATGGTGAACGGTCGGGTACTGGCAGTCAATGGCGAGAACTTTGCGGATGAAGCCAGTAAAGAAAAACCTGAACAACGCCAGGGCGTCGGCCGCGAGCTGAACTTAACCTGGTTAAATCAGTTACCTGACAACAATAAGTTAGAAAGTGGACAGTGGTTTAGCGCTGATTCTAAAGCTGAAGTATCGGTTGAATCCCAACTTGCCGAACGATTGCAGTTAAAGCTGGGTGATCAATTGAAGTTTTCTGTTGGTGGTCAGTTATTTGAGGCGAAAATCAGCAGTATTCGTAAAGTAGACTGGAATAGTTTGCAACCGAACTTCTATATGGTGCTTTCGCCCGATCTGATGCAGGGCTTTCCTGCCACTTATATCACGGCTTTTTATCTGGATATGTCAGAGCAGGAGTTGTTAAACCAGATAGTACGGCAATTTCCAACTGTCAGTCTGATCTCAGTGGATACCATCTTAAAGCAAGTCAATGACATTATTAGTCAGGTGTCTGTCGCCCTTACCTTTATCCTGATCCTGGTATTTGCGTCTGCAGTGCTGGTCCTGGTGGCACAGGTACAGGCAACGTTGGAGCAAAGGGAGCAAGAGCTGGCTATTTTGCGTACCTTGGGGGCGAAATCAACTTTCCTGAAAGCTGCTTTGTTATATGAGTTCGCTGCTTTGGGTGCTTTGGCTGGTCTGTTTGCGACAGTGCTTGCTGAAGTACTACTGGCAGTGGTGCAGCAGCAGTTTTTTGACTTGCCTTATAGCCCACACTGGAATTTGTGGTGGTTGGGGCCTGTAGCTGGTGTCCTATTGGTCACTGTATTGGGAGCCTGGCAGGTCAGGGTTCTGTTGAAGATGTCTGGTAGTACGCTACTCAGAAGAGCCCTTCAGAATTGAAGGGCGTTTAAAGCATCTTTGAGCTTAGGGTAGTGGAACTGAAAACCACTATCCAGCAAGCGTTTAGGCTGGACGTTTTGACCAAACAGCAAAAGGTCAGCCATCTCGCCAAAAGCCAGACGTAAGATAAAAGCCGGTACTGTAAAAGGAGCTTTTTTCCCAAAACGCTCAGCTAACTGCTGGCTGAAGTCTTTGTTGCTGACAGGACGAGGCGCAGTGGCATTAAAAGGTCCACTCAAATCATCATGATGCAATAAAAAATCAATCAGGCTGATCATGTCTTCGATGTGGATCCACGACATAAATTGTTGACCGTCTGCAATAGGACCACCTAAGCCCAATTTAAACAGTGGTAGCATCTTGGCCAAAGCGCCGCCTTTGTTGCTTAGTACTATGCCTGTGCGTAGCAGACACACTCGAGTTTTCTCACTGGCTGCTCGTTGAGCTAAATTCTCCCAGCGGGCGCAGATGTCATGGCTGAATTCGGGATAAAAAGACTTGTACTCTTCGGTGACTACTGTACTGCCCTGTCGGCCATAAAAACCTATAGCAGAGCCACTGATCAAGACCTTGGGTGGGGTAGTGCATTGTTGAATTTTTTCTGCCAGAGCTTCAGTGATCTGCCAGCGGCTTTGACAAATTTGTTCTTTTTGGGCTTCGCTCCAGCGTTTGTCTGCTATGGGCTCACCAGCCAGATTAATCACAGCATCAATCTGATTGAGGTTAATGTGCTGCAACGATTCCTGATAGTTGGCCTCTACAGCCAGTAATTGCTTGGCTCTAACCACAGATCGGCTGAGTATATGTAGCTGATGTTGTCCGTGCCACTTGGCAACCAGGGCTTGTCCAATCAGCCCAGTGGCACCTGTGATTAAAATATTCATTAAGAGCTCCCATAACTAAAGTACTGAATTCAACCAAGTATAAGAGCTTTAATACGGTCGTGTAGCCGATCAGAGTTCAGTCCGAATTTGTTTTAAAAATTCGATACGCTGTTTGAGATGAAATAGCTGACATTCTTTGTATAAAATACCAGCTGCATCAGTATCCGGCAGCTGCCCTATGAACTGCCAGCGACAGTCTTGTTCGCTATAAGTGCTGAAGCTTTGGCGCGCTTTGTTAAACATTTTCAGACCATCTTTGCGGCCTGTGCTGTTCGCCTGAGCTTCCAGTCGGAACAGATGATTATTTTCCCAGCTTGTCATCTCTCTGCGGTTTTGCTCGAGTTGTTGATCCAGACATTGCATGTAGTCTTTCTTATCTAACTTTGTGTGATCACAAGTCTGCTGGGCAGAAAGTGGAAATATACTGATCAAAGCAATCAAAACTAATGGTTTGTTCATTTAATACCTGGCTCCGGAAAACGTATAACAAAACGGGCACCACCCAAAGGGCTTTGCGAAACCTGCAATTCACCTGAATAGGATTTTACCAATTCGGAGACTATAGAAAGTCCCACACCATGTCCTTCCTTGTAAGTATCCAAGCGGGTGCCTCGTTGGAACAGCTCTTCTCTTTTATCTTGTGGAATACCTGGACCGTCATCTTCGATATCTAATTGCAAAGGTTTGCCAAAGGCACTGATCTTCACCCTGCTCGTACAAGCTTTGCAGGCGTTATCGAGCAGGTTTCCTAAAATTTCCATTAAATCTGTTTCATCACCACGGAACATAACTTGCTCAGTGCAATGAATTTCTATAACACAGCCTTTATCTCTATAGATTTTACTGAGCGCCTGTTCAAGCTTTGTGATCAAAGGTTTGACTTTGATCTGCTTGTGCCACAGGTCCTGGCCCGAACTGGCTGCACGTTTTAACTGGTGCTCTATCATGCCGGTGATTCGATCCAGTTGCTCGCGCAGTTCTGGCTGCTCCGATAGCTTTGAAGTACGAAGCACTGCAATGGGGGTTTTCAAGGCATGCGCCAAATCACTTAAATGATGGCGATAACGTTGCTTTTGTCTGTTTTGATTTGCTAAAAGTAGATTTAAATCTTCTTTAATTTTATTCAGTTCAGCGGGGTAGTCGTGCAATAGTTGTTCTTGCTGACCACTTTCCAGCTTATGAATTTCTTTGTCCAAAGAGGTGAGAGGTTTAGTGATCCAATAATAGGCAAGCAAAGTTAAACCTATCAGCACCAAGGCTATACCTATAAACCACTGACTTAATGTTTTGCGGAAAGTCTTAAGTGGTTCTTGTAGTAGTTGATCATTTTGCACCACATGGATAGTCAAAGGCAGTGTATTGTCGCCCAAGTCAAACAGCACAGAAAAAGACAGCACCCAGTATTTTTGCTGGTACTGCTCCATCAGGACAAATTCATGCGAAGCCGGCAAAATCTGGTGAGCGGGTGGATCGAATTGCTGGTTGATTGACGAATCTGACTGCCACAACAATTCGTTTTCACTGGTGATAAAGGCTGTCAGACCTGAATCCGGACGATAAAAGTCGGGAGGCAATAGATTGTTACTCAGCTCAACTTTACCATCTTTGGGCTGAACCTCAGCCAGGATGGAGTACATATGGACTTCAAGTTTTTGCTCTGTGCTGGTCAACAGCTGGGTATAAAAAGCCTGTTCTATAGCGAAGAATGAACTAGGCAGCAAGAAAAAGAGCAAAAACAGGCTGATGATACCCTGACGAACTTTGAGCGATAACTGCATTTAACTGACAACCATGGTAAACCTATAACCACGGCCACGCAGAGTTTCTATAGGTTTTAACTCGCCGTCCGGATCCAGCTTTTTCCGCAGACGTAGTACAAAGACCTCGATGACGTTGCTGTCCAAATCAAAATCCTGATCGTAAATATGTTCAGTCAATTCGGTTTTGGATATGACTTTATTTGGGTTGTGCATAAAGTATTCCAGCACTTTGTATTCATAAGCTGTCAGGCTAACTTCATCCTCTCCTAACCACACTTGTTGGGTTCTGCTATTGAGCTTAACAGGACCAGAGTGCAACATAGGATCAGGTTGGCCTGCTGCCCGGCGAATTAACGCATTGATGCGCGCCAGTAATTCTTCGGTATGAAAAGGTTTGGTCAGGTAGTCATCTGCGCCGGCATCTAAGCCTTCGACTTTCTCCTGCCAACTGCCTCTGGCTGTTAAAACAATTACAGGGGTTTTTATATCGTTCTGGCGTGCTTTACGAATTAAGCTTAAGCCGTCCATTTTAGGCAAGCCTATATCGATAATCGCCAGGTCGTAAGGGTATTCGCTTAATTTAAACCAACCGTCAGCGCCATCCTGTGCCACGTCTACGCTAAATTGCTGCTGCACTAAATGCTCACGGATCTGCTCCGCCAATAAAGTCTCATCTTCAACAACTAATAAACGCATGGGGCTTCCTTTTGAACAATGCAGAATCAAAGTGGGGTTATGCTAAAACACTCTGTCGGTTGCGGCAATCCTTAACATCAGACAAAGCGTTGAAAGTGTAGGGGGTAGGGACTGAATTGTCGCTGAATACCTCTACCCGTTGTACTTGAAGCCGCAGCTTTGTTGACTGCGAGCTCTCAGCCCGGTCACATAGGTGAACTATGCTCCCGGGTCTTCAGGCTCTTGTCGTCGCGCTGCGACTGCAATTACTTAGGGTATGACCCGTTGTACTTGAAGCCGCAGCTTTGTTGACTGCGAGCTTTCAGCCCGGTCACATAGGTGAACTATGCTCCCGGGTCCTCAAACTCTTGTCGTCGCGCTGCAACTGCAATTACTTAGGGTATGACCCGTTGTACTTGAAGCCGCAGCTTTGTCGACGGCCTACTTTCGCTCTCCAGTCAGCTTACTGTCCATATTAAATGTTAATTAATGTATACTTACTGTGAAATAAATGATGATGAAACGGCATTTTTTTACTATCTTTATTAACGAGGTTGCAACCCGAAGTGGTTCTTTTCTTCCTGATTACCGGCTTGTAGCTGCTGGCAACAACCTTCAGCAGCACAGTGAGGAAGCGAAGAGCTGTGAAAAGGAGAGAACACTATGAAAATCGCCCTCGTTGCAGCAGTAGTGGCTAGTCTGGCCTGTGCAGTGAACTTATCAGTCGCACAAGAATTGGCTAAAGCTCCATTATCCGTACCAGCAGCAGCCAAAGTAGCAGATAAAGCCAAGCTCAACATTAATCAGGCTTCGATTGAGCAGTTAGTTGCGGTGCCTGGTATTGGTGAAAAAAAAGCTCAGGCGATCAAAGATTACATCAGTGCTAATGGCCCGATCAAAGACCAGAAGCAACTGACAGAAGTTAAAGGTATTGGTGATAAGTTGGCGGCTAAAGTCGCGGAGCATGTTAGTTTCTGAGTAAGCCAAGCGCTCGTCAGCTTTCTCCGAGCGCTTTCATTTGCTCGTTTGCCCACTGTACTGCGGTATGGTAGGCGTCTGGTACTAGTTTAGCATCGAGTTTTAGCGACTGAATAAGGTCACTGGCGTCGCTCCAGGCTGCTTGCTCGTAAAATTTAATCAGCTGCAGAAACTGCGCCATAGGCCCAATGCCGTCAATAAGTGCATCTTTGATATCTTTGGATAAAGGCAATTTGCCCATCACTGACCCCATGGGTTCATCCAGTATGGCATCCATTAAAGACATCATTCCAGCGAGAAAGGCTTTGGCGACCTCTGGAAACTGCGCGAGAGCGGCTATGTTTTCCGCAAAACGTGCCCTGGTCATCGCCATACGCATCAGCTCCGCAGGTTTAGCACTGCTGATTTGAGCTGTAAAAAGCACAGATAAGAAACGTTTTAGTTCAGACTGACCCAGCACCACCAGAGCCTGCTTAATGGTGGATATGTCAGAGCGGCGTTTAAACACAGCTGAATTGGTGTAACGAAGCAACTTATAGGACAAATGTACATCCCGTTCGAACACTGAGGTAATAATATTCAGATCCATTTCGGGCTTCGCTGTTTCATACAACAATTCTGCCAGAGTCATTTGAGCGGGAGATAAAGCACGGCTTTGCATCATTTCAGGGCGCGAGAAAAAGTAACCCTGAAAATAATCAAAACCTAAATCCAGAGCTTGAGTAAATTCTTCATTCGTCTCTACTTTTTCAGCCAAGAGTTTGATATGAGGATGACCTTTAATCGCTTCTTTGATTTGGAGTATGGTATCAAGGCTAGTGGCGCGAAAATCAATTTTAATAATATCAATCAAAGGGTAAAAGTAGCGCCAGACTGGTTGATGAATATAATCATCCAAGGCCAGAATGTAACCTTGGGCCTTTAATGACTCACATTCAGCCAACAAACGTTTCCCAGGCTGTACCGTTTCAAGAATTTCTATCACGACCTGCTCACAAGGCAGCATTGAGGGGTACTTTTTCAGCAGGGATTCGAGCGTAAAGTTGATAAAACCTGGCTTGTCGTCAAGAAACTCGTCCAGTCCAAGATTCAATTGACTGCCTTCGATCATGCGCGAGGTGGCTTCATTGCTGTCAACTTCGGGAAAAACATTCTCAACACCATCCCGGAACAACAATTCGTAGGCAAACAAGTCTTTGTTTTTATCCAGAATTGGTTGGCGTGCAGTGTAAAAGTACATAATGTCCTGAACAGCTAAACAGAAGTCATTATTCAATGTAGCAAAGATCTGCTGGAAAAGACTACGGCCTACGAGATTTTTTCAGGCGAACAGAAAGAAAGTGCAGGGCGACCACTCACAGTGGCCGCCCTTGGTAGGGATCTTAGTTTTTTCTCAGTTTATCAGACACTTGCTGAAATAAATGTCTTACATTTTCTGCAGGAACACCAGTAGCAAGGCTGACTAACCAGGTTAAAACCGCGGAAACAAAAACGCCAGGTATCATAGCGTAGAGGTAATCGTTTAGTTGTTTCCCCTCGATTTGATAGGGGCTGTATGCCCAGAATAATACGGTTAAAGCTCCTGCTGTAATACCTGCCAAAGCGCCCCAATAATTCATTCGTTTCCAGTACAAGCTCATTAATACAACAGGTCCAAAAGCTGCACCAAAGCCTGCCCAGGCGTTTGCGACCAGACCCAGGATAGAGCTGTTACTGTCCAGTGCAAGAAAAATAGCAACAAGAGCAACGGCAAAAACGCTGATGCGACCAATCAGTACCTGTTGTTGGTCAGTGGCTTCTTTATGAAAGAAAGTTTTGTAAAAGTCCAGGGTCAAAGCGCTGGAGGTGACCAACAACTGAGAAGATATAGTACTCATAATGGCCGCCAGAATAGCCGCGAGTAAAAGTCCACCTACAAATGGATGGAATAACACCTGAGACAACAGAATAAAAATGGTTTCAGGATCTTTTAATGGCATTTGAGTTTGCTGAATGTAAGCAATACCGACAAAACCTATAGACATGGCTCCGACTATAGAAAAAATCATCCATGACATACCAATTCGGCGGGCCGATTTAAAATCAGCGACTGAACGTATCGCCATAAAACGCACGATAATATGCGGCTGGCCAAAGTACCCTAAACCCCATGCCAATAAAGAAATGACACCCAGCACACTGGTACCAGTAAACAAATCCAGATGCTTAGGGTTCAGTTGTTCTATGGTGGCAAATAATTGAGAGGGCTGATCCAAAGCGCCAAAAGCTACGACAGGCACCATCACCAGCGCAATAAACATAATCACCCCTTGGACAAAGTCCGTCATGCTGACTGCCAGGAAGCCACCCAGTAGCGTATAAGCAATCACCACGCCAGCAGTCAGAAACAGACCCAGTTCGTAATCCAGACCAAAAACTTCGTCAAACAATTTTCCACCTGCGACCATACCAGAGGAAGTATACAAGGTGAAAAATATAACAATCACAACAGCTGAAACCAGACGTAACATGCGGGTTGGATCGGAAAAGCGGTTTTCGAGGTAGTCGGGTAGGGTAATGGAGTCCTTTGCTAATTCGGTATAAACCCGAAAACGTGGTGCGAGTAGGACGTAATTCAGATAGGCACCAATGACTAAACCTACTCCAATCCATATTTGGGAAATGCCGGCGACATACATAGCACCCGGCAATCCCATCAGTAACCAGCCGCTCATGTCTGAGGCTCCGGCAGACAAAGCCGTGACGGCTGGGCCTAATTTACGCCCTCCGAGCATATACTCAGATAAATTACTGCTGGATTGACGGTAGGCGTAAAAACCTATCGCCAACATAGAAAGAAAGTAAATAGATAAAGCTAATATGGTTCCCGTGGCCACTCTGGTTCTCCCGCATTGTTATTGTTGTAGTTATAAAGAGCAGGCATGCTACCAATAGCTTTTACTCACAGCCAGTTTTTTAAGGCAGACAACCCAAGTGCTGCTGCCAATTGCTGTCGATTGTTATTCTGGGTAAAGTTCCGGCAACGTAGATTTATAAGCCGTTTTCTCTATTGATAACTCTGACCAAGCTATCCACAAGGTTTTACCTGACCAGCTTTGCTGATCTTTTTGATACAGTTGCTGGTTAAGTAACTGCAGTTGTTCAGTAAAAGCCTGATCTTTACACCACTGAGCTAGCTCGGTCAGCGAAGCTGGTGTCCGGCCAAATTGTTGTTCTGCCCATAGCATTAACCATTGCCGGGCTGCACTTGCATCATTGTTGTGGAAGGCATGCTGCAATTTTTTCGGATTGGCTTTAGCAGTGCCTGAACCTTGCACTGCGGTCTTTGCCACAGAGGTTTTTAAAGGTCTGAACAAAAGTAAAATAATAGTGGAGCTGAACCAAAGCAGACTAAGCAACCAACTGGTGTAGTTCCACTGCCAAGGATTGGTGTCAGCTGTCTGAGGCAAAACTGCTTGTGGGGAAGGGGTATTGATCGCAGTTGCGCTTTGTTGTGGTAATTCCGGATTCACCCGAACTGTTAAGCGTTTTTCTGGCAAAGTCGCATAGTGAATAGAGTTTGTTTTTTTGTTCCACCAAGGAAGTTTTACTTCGGGTAATACCAGTTCACCTGCTTTATTGGCCACTACAGCCATACTAAAGACTTTTTGCGAGACTAAAGTACCATTACGTTCGGCTTGTTTGGCATGAGGTTGCTCTTTGTAGAGTTTTACACCTTCTGGTGTTTCCAGCCTTAAATCCGGTAACTGATGTTCAGCTACATCCAGTGCTGTGATGGTGATAGTTCGGGTGACAGGTTCACCTTGAGTCAGCTGATCTGTTGCCGGACTCCATTCTTCATTCAGATTGACTAAATCCGCAACCAACCAATCGCCCGGGAAATCATCAGGTTTAGCTGCAACCTCAAGAGTCAGATCATTGGCTTTGGCGCTGATGGCTTGAGTCTGAGCAAAATAATCATAACGCCCTGAGTTTTTGTCCAGCATTTCGCCGCTCAATTCAGAACCTGGAATGATAAAAGTACCGCTGCGTTCCGGAATTACACGATAGGTGCGGGTGAAGGTGCGATACCGCTCGCCATTCACCAACTCCGTACCTTCTTTATCTTTGCCCAGTTGTTCTATGCTCAGGCCATCGACTTTAGGCTCGCTGAGCGAACCGCGCTGTAAGTCCCCCTGAAAAAAGATTTTTACTTCCAGATAAGCCAGCTGCTGCACGTAAAGCGAGCTGCTATCCACACTGCTTTGTAAAAATAGCTGGGTCGTAGTTGTCGCTTGGGGCTGAGCTGACCCTTTCACCACTTCAACTTCGATAGGGGAGGAGCTGACGTTGTCAATTTCAAAGGATGGGATAATAAAAGTACCACTTTGTTTAGCTTTGAGCAGCAAACGCCAACTGGTAGTCCGACTGGCCCGACCGTTGACTATTTGCATCTGCTGACCTAAAGAGGGCCCCTGCACAATAAAATCTTTATCCAACACTGAAAAATCCGGTTGCTGCGCCACCTGATCATCAGCAACCAGTTCGAGTACCGCTGTCTCCCCCAATAATAAAGGGTTTTTATCCAGCGCTACTTTTAATTCAGTTAAGGCCCAGACTGGGCTAGATACTAACAGAAACAGGCATAACCACTGCTTTACCATTCTTCGACAACTCCGGCTGGTGGTTGATCATAACGACGTTTTTGGTATTCAATCGCCATTTTGCGGCGCAATAACAAAGAGGGATCATCTTGTACTTTGCGCAATAAATTATCTAATTGCTGGCTTTGCTCGGCGTTGGCATTAGGCCAGGCTTCCGAAATAGCCTTTTGCTGTTGTCCCTCTTGATCTTCTTTCCCATCTTCTGCCTGCTTTGCAGCTTGCTGTTGCTGCTCTTGTTGTTTTTGTTGTTGTTCTTGAGGCTGAGTTTGACCCGGCTGCTGGTCTTTGTGTGATGCTGCGTCATTGCCTTGTTCCGCAGACTGCTGCTGGGGGTCCTGTTGTGAGGACTGATCTTTTGACTGCTGTTTTGATTCAGAGCCTTCGCCTTCTTCAGCTGACTCTTTCTCTGATTGCTCGCCTTGCTGCTGATCCTGTTGCTCACCTTCACCTTTTTGCTGCTGGTTCTGTTGCTGCTGTTCCAGCGCTTTTTTCACCGCATTTAGATTTTGCTGAGCTTTAGTCAATTCCGGGTTTTTCGCCAGCGCTTGCTGATAAGCTTCTATCGCCTGCTGATACTTTTGCTGCTGCGCTAAGCTATTGCCTAGGTTGTATACCGCGTCTGCCGTATCCAACTGACGATAGGATTGTTCTGCAGCTGCATAATCCTGAGCCCTGTACGCAGCATTGCCTTTCCATAGCGGGTCTTCAAAGTTTTGCCAGGCGCTTGAGTAATCGCCTTGCTGATAAGACTGCTGTGCTTTTTGTTGTTGTGTCTGCCAGAGATCACTCCATTCGAAGGCTTCGGCTTTTGGCATAAAAAGTACCAGTACAAACACAGTCAAAGCGCCACGTTTGTGTAACCAAAGTGCCAAAGGCAGCAGTAACCAAACCAGATAGACAGCATTGTCCTGCCATTGATCACCAAACAGCTTTTGTTGCTCATTACTGTCAGTTTTTTTATCCAATGGTTGCAGTGCCAGCAGCGCCGCTATATCTGTATCGTCGGAGCCTGCTACTGCAAATACACCTGAGCGTAACTCAGCCAACTGTTGCAGTTGTGCCAACGGTACTCGGGGCAGCACAATAGCGCCTTGACTGTCTTTGAGTAGTTCACCATTACTTAAACGTATAGGTGCACCCTGATTAGTGCCAAAAGCCAGCACTGATAAACGGTGTGGAAAGCTATCCATCAACTCGCGCAAAGGTGGGTAATCAGATGACGAAAAACCATCGGTAAAAAGCACCACATCGCCCTGCAGATAACCACCTTGTTTCAGCAACTGATCGGCCAGTGATAAAGCGGCTTCAAGATTAGACCCCTGGACTGGCATAATATCGGGACTTAATTCGGGCAGCAGTAGCCTTACATTGTTGTGGTCCTGAGTTAAAGGCGAAATCACAAAAGCATCACCGGCAAAACTGACTAGTGCAAGCTCTCCCTCTTTGATGCCATCAATGTAGTCCAGTGCTTTAAAGCGGGCCTGTGTCAGACGATCAGGCGATAAATCAGTCGCACGCATCGACATCGACATATCCATCAAAATCACTGTGGCTTTTTTCAGTTGAAACACTGGCTGGGGTAAACGCTGCCAACTGGGGCCTGCCAGTGCTACAACGCTTATTAGCCAGATCATCAATAACAGCCACAGCACGGGTTTTTGCTGTTGTGAGGCAGGGACTGTTAATAACTCTTTTTGCAAATGAGGAGCTATCCAATGTTGCCACGCGCTTTGAGGTTGACGCAGTTTGGCAAACAGAGCCCAAGTTAATACAGTCGGAAGCAGTAACCAGAAATATTCTGGCCTTAACCAATGAAAATCAGCCCACATTTTTTAGTCTCCCAGGCCATCTGATTTGGCCAAAGGCAAGGCAGACAGAACAAAACAAGGCAGCCAATAAAGGCCAATGCAATAGGCTTTGTTGCGGTCTGTAACTAATTTGGTCGCGTTCAATGGGTTCTAACTGATCCAGCAGTTTGTAAATTTGTGCCAGTTCAGCCAAATCACGGGCGCGGAAATATTTGCCGCCTGTTTCTTCAGCAATACGGGTCAGCAGCACTTCGTCCAAATCCTGAGATGGGTTAATCAGCTGTCGGCCAAAAATGCTTTGTTGCACCATCTGCTCTGCACCTACACCTACAGTATAAATTTTTACACCGGCGGCTTTGGCCAGCTGCAGTGCTTCCATAGGCTGAATAACACCTGCCGTATTAGCACCGTCGCTCAATAAAATCAGTACTTTATTTGAGGTTTCATAAGCATTTAAGCGTTTGACTGCCAAACCTATGGCTTCACCTATGGCGGTGCGCTCACCAACCAAACCCCGCACAGCTTCATCCAGCATGGTTTGGATAGTGGTTAAATCATAAGTCAAAGGTGTTTGCTGATAAGCAGCGTCGCCGAATAAAATCAGACCAATACGATCGCCTTTGCGCTGTTGGATAAAGTCGCTGACGACCAGCTTCACGGCCTGCAGTCGGTCAATACTTTGGCCTTGATGCTGCATATCGCTGATAGCCATGGAGCCTGATAGATCCAGTGCTAACATCAGATCCCGTCCTTGTTGTGGCAAGGTCACGGTTTCCCCCAGCCACTTAGGCTGGGTAGCGGCCAGTACCAAACAACACCAACACAGCAGCGCAAGTACGGTTTTCACAGAGCGGGGTGCTTTGCTCACCAAGGCCGAATTTTGACTACTGGCTTTAATCAAAGCCTTGTGCCGCAAAGGACTACCTTGCTGCTGAGTCTTACGCCGCAGCAACAAAGGCAGAGGAAGCAGAATAAACAACCAGGGATAGCTAAATTCAAACATCAAAGCTGCTCCAGTTGTGTTACAGAAACTTTATTCAGCCACAGGCTGGCGAATTGATGGTAGGCTGCAAAATCTGCCTGATTAGGCTCTGACTGGTACAGTAATTTTTGCAAGTCAGGTAAAGGCTGCTGTGGTAGCTGGCTTTGTAAAAAGTCCTGCCATGGTTTTACCGGCGCAGATAACAGCTTATGCCTTGGGCTGTAACAGCGGATCAGACGTTTTAAAAGTTCATTCAGCTCAGCACTCTGGTGTGGCTCTTTAATCAAGCGCAATTCAGCTTTTGCCTGACGCAATGGCAAGGTCTTTTGCCATTTTTGCCAGAAAAAGCGAAAGCCGTAAGCCAGAAGTAAGACGACAACCAGGGCGAGGAGCCACCAACCAGGAGCGGGCGGCCAGAAGGTATTGAGTACCGGCTCCTGAATATCGGCTAAAGCCAGTTGGGGTTCAGTGTTCGCCATAAGGCCAACTCCTGTTTAATTGTTCGATTAAAGGCAAAGCTGCGCTGATTTCTAAATAGCGGCAGTTCAACTTTTTTAAGTTCAGTTGCAAGGCTTGTTGCCACTGGCTTTGCTGTTGCCGGTAGCTGTCTTTTAACACGGACGATCCTAAGTCCAGAGTTTTCAGCTCTAGCCCATCTGTGACCGCCGCCAAACCTGAAGCAGACAAAGGCAGTTGTAAATCCAGTGGATCCGTGATGTGGACACAACGAATTTCATTATGTTGTCGCATGGCCTGCAAATGGCGCAAGCCTTGAGCGTCAAGAGCGCTGAAATCTGAGATCACAAAAATAAGGGCACCCGGACGGGCTAAACGTCGCATTAAGCCTAAAGCATGGTTAATGTTGGAATCTGCTGCCATGCCTTGATGGTGCTGGATCTTTACCAGAGCATTTAAATAGCGCAGCACAGCCTGACTGCGTGCAGCAGGTTTGAGTTCCAGCAATTGCTGCTCACTAAAGACCAGACCACCGAGTTTGTCGCCTGTCTCGCGGACGTGCCAGGCCAATAAGGCAGCCATATGAGCAGCCTGCACAGATTTAAGTAGTAACTGAGTGCCAAAACGCATTGACTCAGACAAATCGGTCAGGATAAAAACCGGCCGCTCTTTTTCTTCACGGAATAATTTAGTATGGACTTTGCCGGTGCGGGCTGTGACACGCCAGTCTATGGTTCGTACGTCATCACCAGGTTGGTAATGCCGTACCTCATCAAACTCCATACCACGGCCTTTAGTTCGTGCCAGGTAACTGCCAGCCAACTTACTTTGAATCGCCATTTTAGGGGCTAAATCAAGCAGGGCATGATGACGCTGATAGGCCAGCAGTTGCGGTAAATCCAGATGGATACCGTCTGTGGCCAGTTGTTCAAGCTGAAGTTGGGTATTCATTAAAAGCACATCAGGCAACCGGAACCAGTTTTAAAATCTCTCTGAGCACATCATCCGTGCTTAAGCCCTGGGCTTCAGCATCGTAGGTTAAGATCAGGCGATGACGTAACACATTAAAAAATACAGCCTGAATATCATCTGGCGTGACAAAGTCACGGCCTTCTAACCAGGCTTTTGCCCGGGCGCAACGCTCCAGCGCAATACTGGCACGTGGACTGGCACCATAAGCTATCCATTTGGCCAACTGTTCGCTGTACGCTTTTGCATTGCGAGTGGCCATCACCAGCTGCACTATGTAGTTTTCCAGACTTTCTGCCATGTGCAGCTTTAAAATATCCTGCCGGGCTGCAAAAATATCAGCCTGACTGATAGGGCTTAATTTAGCTTTGTCATGAGCTAAAGCTTCACCCCGTGTTAAACGCAAAATAGCGAGTTCAGTGGCAGCATCCGGATAGTCGACTTTCAGATGTAATAAAAAGCGGTCCAGCTGAGCTTCAGGCAAAGGATAAGTTCCTTCCTGCTCCAGCGGGTTTTGTGTCGCCATCACTAAAAACAGTTCTGGCAGAGCATAGGTTTTACGGCCTACGGTAATTTGTTTTTCTGCCATAGCTTCGAGTAAAGCCGACTGTACTTTAGCTGGTGCCCTGTTAATTTCGTCCGCCAGAATAATATGGTGAAACAAAGGACCAGCCTGAAATTCAAATTGACCTGTTTCAGGGCGATAGATATCTGTGCCTGTTAAATCGGCTGGTAATAAGTCGGGTGTAAACTGAATACGGTGAAAACGACCTTCGACGCCATGGGCCAGTGCATTCACAGCGCGAGTTTTAGCTAAACCAGGCGGGCCTTCCACCAATAAATGACCATTGGCCAATAAAGCTAACAAAATACCTTCCGTCAGCGCATGCTGACCCAAGACCTGACTGTCCAGATAGTCTTTTAAAGCTGAGAATGCCTTTACCATAATACTCACTACTGTTTTTAAGTTGTTGTTTATTTTCCAAGCAGTTAGCTCAAAAAAAAGCTAGGCTAAGACCACTCGCCTTTATATAAGGTTCAACACCTTTTAAAACAAGTGTTTTAATTTGCCTGATCTGTGGTTACAATCAAATGATCTACAGGTCAGACCTGTCACGGTAAACACAGAAAGAGGACTTTTATGGCCGCGCCAATACAACTTACCACACGTCAGGGAGACCGTATCGCCATAGTGCGTGGTCTGCGTACTCCTTTTGCGAAACAAGCAACCGAATTCCATGGCATTTCAGCGCTGGAACTGGGCAAGCTGGTGGTCAATGAACTGCTGATCCGTAGCGAATTGTCGCCCAAGTTAATAGATCAATTGGTTTTTGGTCAAGTTGTGCAAATGCCGGAAGCGCCAAACATTGCCCGTGAAATAGTGCTGGGAACTGGCATGAATGTGCATACAGATGCTTTTAGCGTGACCCGGGCTTGTGCCACCAGCTTTCAGTCTGTGGTCAGCGTGGCGGAAAGCATGATGGCGGGACACACTGAAATTGCTATCGCAGGTGGTGCAGATTCAAGTTCTGTGTTGCCTATCGGCGTTAGTAAAAAATTAGGCCGCGCTTTGGTCGATTTAAACAAAGCCAAAACTTTTGGTCAGAAACTGGCGATCTTCCGCCGTTTAGGTTTAAAAGATTTATTACCAGTACCGCCGGCAGTGGCTGAATACACCACAGGCTTGTCTATGGGCGATACGGCGGAGCAAATGGCCAAAACTCATGGTATCAGCCGTGCTGATCAGGATGCGCTGGCGCACCGTTCACACAGCTTAGCTGCACAAGCCTGGAAAGACGGCTTGTTAAAAGATGAAGTAATGGCCGCTCATATCGAGCCGTACAAAACCTTCCTTGAAATCGACAACAATATTCGGATGGATTCCAAACTGGAATCTTATAGCAAATTAAAACCTGTGTTTGACCGCCAGTTTGGCACGGTCACAGCAGCCACAAGCACGCCTTTAACAGATGGTGCATCCGCTGTATTGATGATGACGGAAAGCCGGGCAAAAGCTATGGGCTATGAAGTGTTGGGTTATATCCGCAGCTATGCTTTTGCCGCTATCGATGTCTGGGAAGATATGCTGATGGGCCCATCTTATGCGACGCCAATTGCTTTGGATCGCGCTGGTTTGAAGTTATCTGACTTAACCCTGATTGAAATGCACGAGGCTTTTGCCGCTCAGGCGCTGGCCAATATGAAAATGTTTGGCAGCAAAACTTTTGCTGAACAAAAACTGGGCCGCGCTGAAGCCATAGGTGACATTGATATGGCGAAATTTAACGTCATAGGTGGTTCTTTGGCTTACGGCCATCCTTTTGCGGCTACAGGCACCCGTTTAATTACTCAAACCTTAAATGAATTAAAACGTCGTGGTGGTGGTATTGGTTTAACCACGGCTTGTGCTGCAGGTGGTTTAGGCGCAGCTATGATTGTGGAGACTGAATAATGACTCAGCCTACTTTTACCTTAACAGTCCGGCCAGATCAGATTGGTGTGATCAGTATGGATGTGGCAGGCGAGAGCATGAATGTGCTCAAAGCTGCTTTTGCTGATGAGATTAAATCTCTCCTTGGCGAAATTAAAAACAATAAAGACATCAAAGGTTTAGTTATTATCAGTGGCAAGCCTGATTCATTTATCGCTGGCGCTGATATTTCTATGCTGGATGGTTGCACTACAGCGCAGCAAGCCGAAGACATAGGTCGTATGGGCCAGCTGGTGTTTAACCAGCTCGAGGCTTTATCTATTCCGTTAGTCGCTGCTATTCATGGCCCTTGTCTAGGCGGTGGCTTGGAGCTGGCATTAGCCTGTCATGCCCGTGTAGCTACGACTGACAACAAAACTGTATTGGGTTTACCTGAAGTGCAGCTGGGCTTATTGCCAGGCAGCGGTGGTACTCAGCGTTTGCCTCGCCTGGTTGGTATTCAAAAAGCTTTGGATATGATTTTAACCGGCAAGCAGCTGCGTGCTGCTCAGGCGAAAAAAATCGGTTTAGTCGATGCCGTAGTGCCGAAAAGTATTTTGCTGGAAGCAGCAGTGCAGCTGGCGCTTAAAGGCAAACCAGCGGCTCGTGAAGTCAAACTGAACTTTGTTGGTAAAGTGCTGGAAAAAACGCCTTTTGGCCGCGCCATTGTGTTTAGCCAGGCTGAAAAACAAACTTTAGCCAAGACGCATGGCAATTATCCGGCGCCGCTGAAGATCCTCAAAGCCATTAAAGCTGGTGTGGATGGTGGTTTTAATAAAGGCCTGGATGTGGAAGCTAAAGCTTTTGGTGAGCTTTGCATGACCAGCGAATCCAAAGCCCTACGTTCCTTGTTTTTTGCCACCACTCAGATGAAAAAAGAGACTGGAGCAGGCGATGTTCAGCCACGTAAAGTGCGCAAAGCCGCTATTTTAGGCGGCGGTTTGATGGGCGGTGGTATCGCCAATGTCACAGCCACCAAAGCTGGTGTGCCGGTGCGGATCAAGGACATCAGCCAGCAGGGTATTTCCAATGCAATGAAATACAGCTATAGCCTGCTGGAGAAAAAGCTGCGTAAACGTTTTGTCACTAAGACTGAAGTGCAAAAGCAAATGTCATTGCTGACAGGTACGACTGACTACAGCGGTTTCCACGATGTGGATTTAGTGGTTGAAGCTGTGTTTGAAGATTTAAATTTAAAACAGCAGATGGTCGCTGATATCGAAGCCAATTGTTCAGAACATACTGTTTTTGCCAGCAACACCAGTTCATTGCCAATAGGGCAAATAGCAGCTAAAGCGGCTCGGCCAGAAAATGTCATTGGCCTGCATTACTTCTCTCCTGTGGACAAAATGCCATTGGTCGAAGTGATAGCTCATGACAAAACCTCGGCTGAAACCATTGCAACTACTGTGGCTTTTGCCCGTAAGCAAGGTAAAACGCCGATCGTCGTGAAAGATGGCGCAGGTTTTTACGTCAACCGTATTCTGGCGCTTTATATGAATGAAGCGGCCAATATTTTGCTTGAAGGCGAACCAGTTGAGGCGCTGGATAAGGCGCTGGTGAAATTTGGTTTCCCTGTAGGTCCCATTACCTTGCTGGATGAAGTGGGTATAGACGTAGGGGCTAAAATATCTCCCATTCTGCTGAAGGAATTGGGTGAGCGTTTTACTGCACCAGCTGCTTTTGACCGCTTATTGGCGGATGGCCGAAAGGGGCGTAAAACTGAAAAAGGTTTTTACCTGTATGGCGCCAAAGCTAAAGGTAAAAAGCAGGTCGATGCTTCAGTCTATAGCGTGCTTGGTTTAAACCCAGCTGCAAAATTAAGCGGCGATCAAATAGCGCTGCGCTGCGTGGTGCAAATGCTGAACGAGGCAGTGCGCTGCTTAGAAGAAGGCATTATCAGCAGTGCCCGTGACGGTGACATAGGCGCCATCTTCGGTATAGGCTTCCCACCGTTCTTAGGTGGCCCGTTCCGCTATATCGATCAGATGGGGGCCGCAACTCTGGTAGCGCATCTGCGCAGCTTTGAGAGCCGTTTTGGTGCTCGTTTTGCTCCAAGTAAGCTGTTGCTGGAAAAAGCAGAACAAAACACCACGTTTTATTGAACGACCACCTAACTAAAAAAGGCCTCAGTTTAACCCACTGGGGCCTTTTTGTTTTTTGCTTTCTATTGGTCCTTATCTTGGCTGCTTTATCCAACTCATTTTGTTACATCTTCGTCATCGCAACTTGATTTTCCACTGTGGTGACAAGATGACTGATGTGTTAACGTTTTGTTTTAGTTTAACCAACAAAATCCACGTACAAAAAAGAGAGATTAAGATGCCCAATCCGGTCCGTATCCTTGGTTATGGAGTCGCCATGCTTACCAGTGTTCAGCTTATGGCTGCCATGCCTTCGTCAGCTCCTGTAGCGCCAGTCAAACCTTACGTTGTGCAGTCAGACCATGGCGACAGACAAGATCCCTATTACTGGCTGCGTGACGATAAACGACAGGCTCCAGAAGTGCTGGCGTATTTAACTGCAGAAAATCAGTACTACCAGCAGTATGCAGATCAGTACAAAAATCTGAGTAAAACTTTGGCTGATGAAATTATTGGCCGCATTAAGCAAGATGACAGTACAGTGCCAGTGGTGAAAGGTGACTATTCCTATTACACCCGCTATGAGCAAGGTAAGGAGTATCCGATTTATGCCCGCAAGCCTAAAGCAGGTGGCGCTGAGCAGGTCATGCTGAACGTCAATGAGCTGGCCAAAGGCAAAGATTTTTATCAGATAGGCAACTATCAGGTCAGCCCTAACCAGCAGTTACTGGCTTATGCAGAAGACACTACAGGTCGTCGAAATTACAACCTCAAAGTACGGGACTTACGTACAGGCAAAGACTTAACCACAACTATTACTGGTGCTGAAGCTTCTATCGCCTGGTCTGCTGACAACAGTCAGTTGTTTTACATCGAAAAAGACCCGCAAACTTTATTAGGGACCAAAGTTCGACGTCATACCCTGGGTCAGGCTGTTGCTAAAGATGAAGTGCTGTATGAAGAAAAAGACAGCAGTTTCTATATGGGCGTTGGCAATAGCGCTGATGATAAATTTGTAGTGATTTGGCTTGGAAGTACAGTATCCAATGAAATGCTGGTGCTGAAATCTGACGATAAAAAAGGCAAGTTTACCGCTATAGCACCACGCCAGCGTGATTTTAAATATGAAGTGGAACATATAGATAACCGTTGGGTCATTATGACCGACTGGGATGCACCTAACTATCGTCTGATGACTGTGAAAGATGACCAGATTGGTGATCGTAGTCGCTGGCAGCCATTATTGGCGCACAATCCTGATGTGTTTATTGATTCCTTCCAGCTTTTTACCGACTACCTGGTGATTAACGAACGCAGCAATGGTCTGGACAGAGTGCGTTTGATGCCATGGTCTGATTTAAGCAAAGCCCAGTATGTAGAATCCGATGAAGCGGCTTATGTGGCGAAAACTGACAATAATCCAGAGCAAAACAGCCAATGGCTGCGCTACAGCTATACCTCCCTGACGACTCCGCCTTCTGTGTATGAAATGCATATGAAAACAGGTGAAAAGCGTTTATTGAAACAACAAGAGGTTTTAGGTGGTTTTGATAAAAACAACTACCAGACAGAGCGGGTTTGGGCTAAGGCCAAAGATGGCACAAAAATTCCGGTTAGCCTGCTGTATAAAAAAGGTCTGAAAAAAGATGGTACTGCACCTCTATACCAATATGCTTATGGCTCTTACGGTATATCCAGCTCCCCATCCTTTCGTAGCACAGTCTTGTCTTTAGTGGATCGTGGTTTTGTCTACGCCATAGCTCATATTCGTGGTGGTCAGGAAATGGGCCGCATCTGGTATGAAAACGGTAAATTACTGAATAAAATCAATACATTCACCGACTTTATTGATGTGACTGATTATCTGGTGGCTGAAAAGTACGCAGCGGAAGATAAGGTCTTTGCGATGGGCGGCAGCGCGGGTGGCTTATTAATGGGGGCTATTGCCAATATGGCACCGGAGAAATACCGGGGTTTAGTGGCTCATGTGCCTTTTGTTGATGTAGTCACTACTATGCTGGATGAGTCTATTCCACTGACCACCAACGAGTTTGACGAATGGGGCAACCCAAAACAAAAAGTCTATTACGATTACATGTTGTCGTATTCACCTTACGATCAGGTGAAAAAGCAGGCTTATCCAGCCATGTTAGTCACTACAGGCTTACATGACTCGCAAGTGCAGTATTTTGAGCCCGCGAAATGGGTCGCTAAGCTGCGTACCGTAAAAACGGACCAGCAGCCTTTATTGTTCCGTACCAATATGGAAGCTGGCCATGGCGGCAAATCAGGGCGTTTTTCCCGTATGATTGAAATTGCAGACGAATACGCCTTTATTTTGTCGTTGTTGCCGGCGACACCAGCCTCTTAAGCTAAGTTTGATTTGAAAGGCGTGGCTTCTGTGAGCTGCGCCTTTTTTTTCACTAAAACTCAAGTTTCGTCGCATTTGATGGTATTTTCTTCAGCTAACGCTTGGACTGTCTGGTATAGTGCTGCGGTTTTTTTAAGCAAGAGTGCAAAGCAGGAGTGTTGTGTGGTTCTTATCCTGAGTGTTTTTTGTCTTAGCAGTATCAGTGTCTATATTGCCGCTTTGCGTGCTGGTATGGCCGAGAAACGCTGGGCTTTGGCAGCGTTGTTTTTAGGCCCCTTCGTATTGCCTTTGTTTCATAATCATAAAAGACTGACCTTGCGCCGAGCTTTTGGTCGTTTTTCTAATTTCTTTTAATACTGATCCTGCTCTTTCTCCTCAACGTATCAAAATTTGCATTTTTTGCTGATTAAAAAGGTTATTCGTCAAACAGTTGCGATTGTTTTCTGAACAAAATGCAGCTTCTGCGACATTACAAAATCATTTCTTTTGACAAAGCAAAATTTTTGTTTGACGAGTCTGATTTTGTTTACCATACTGCGCACAGTTTGATTCGGATAGCTGTAGATACAACAAAATTAGAGGAAAAAAGTGATGCAGCAAAGTTTTGTCGCTAATCGTCGCTTTTTCGATGACCAGAATTTCCCTAAGGGATTCACCAGGTCCGGGCGCTTTACTCTGGCAGAGGGTAATCTGCTGGAAAAACATGGCAACGCCATGCAGGAACTGGAAGCAGGCTCTCGCCAGCCAGTCAATGAAGAAGAACAACGTTTTGTCGCTGTTTGCAAAGGTGAACAGGAAGCCACCAGCCAGTATGAAAAGGTCTGGATGAAGTACAAACAACGTTTGCAGGAAAAACGCAAGTTCCATACCGTATTCGGTAAGAAGCGTATTGCAGACGGTGGTGAAGACTTCTCTTTTGTAGATAACGACGCAGATTAAAAAGTAATACTCTGAAAAAGAGGGTTAGTAGAGATCCGGTGCTTAGCTCTCGATCTTCACTAACCCTTTTTTTATTTGACGTTATTAATGATGTGCAGCCTAAAAACTAAAGCCGTTTTAACCTGGCACAGCAGTCAGTTTAGGTTTTTGTTGCTTCTGTTGTTTTAAGAACAATCCAAAGTCATGAGCCGACAATGGCTTACTGTAAAAATAGCCCTGAATAATCTCACAGCGCAGCTGTTTAAGCTGTTGCAACTGCTCTGCTTGCTCAACCCCTTCGGCCACCACAGTCAGGTTCAGGTTGTGCGCTATGGTCACTATAGTGTCCACCATATTGCGGCCACGGGCTGTATTCATATCGTCAATAAAGGCTTTGTCGATTTTTAATGTGTTCAGTGGGAACTGTTTTAGATAAGCTAAAGACGAGTAGCCTGTACCAAAGTCATCCATAGCTAAATGAATACCACGGGCCCTAAGCTTCTTCATAGTGTCTATCGCCAAGGTAGGCGATTGCATTACTGTGCCTTCGGTGATTTCTAATTCCAGATGATAAGAGGGCAGTTCAGAGCGCTGCAGTATGTCGTCTATCTGCTCACACAAAAAGGGCAACATAAACTGCTTGGCTGATAAGTTGACCGCTACACGGCCATGAAACAGACCCATATCTATCCAGCGTTTGACATCTTCACAGGTTTTTTGCAGAACCACTTCACCAATTTCAAGAATTTGCCCTGTCTCTTCTGCTACGGGTATAAAAGAGGCTGGACTGATTAAGCCTTTTTTCGGCGTGATAAAACGCACCAACGCCTCCATACCAACAAGCTGTCCTGTGACTATGTCCATCTTCGGCTGATAAAACACCGTAAAGTAATCTTCTTTTAAACCATGACGGATCAGGTTTTCCACCTGCAATCGTTTCACAGCCAGTTTGTTCATCGAGTCATTAAAAAACAAATAACGATTAGCGCCTTCGTGTTTAGCGTGATACATGGCGGTATCGGCGTTACGAAGCAGCGCCTGAGGGTCATTACCGTCTTCCGGATACAACACTATGCCAATACTGCTGGTGATGGCTAATTCGTGCTGCTCAATAAAAAATGGCAGGTTAATCTGTTTCAGTAAATCTTTCGCCAGACTGGTAATGCTGTGAATATCATTGGTATTTTCCAGCACTACTGCAAATTCATCTCCGCCTAAGCGATAGAGTTTGGCTTTAAAACGGGTAAAGAGGCTTAGCCGCTCAGATAATTTACACAACAAGGTATCGCCAAGCTCGTGACCTAAGGAGTCGTTAATTTTTTTAAAGTTGTCTAAATCGAACACCAAAAGCGCATGTTCAACCTGCTCACGCACAAGCTGGCTTAAGTGGCTGGAAAAACGGGCTCTGTTTGGTAAGCCTGTTAAGGTATCGGTATCGGCCAGGCGATTAAGTTCAGCTTCGCGTTTTTTCCGCTCGCTGATGTCTGAAACTACACCGACAAACTGATGCACCAGGCCCTGCTCATCTTTAATGACGTCAAAACTCAGTTCAGCCTGATACAGCTCGCCATTCAATCTTTTATCTTCAATTTCACCAGCCCAATATCCTTGTTCTAACAAGGCCAGGCGAATTTCATGCAAGAAGCGGGCGGGGTAGAGTGAGAGCTCAAAGACACTCTGTAACACTGAATCCCGGCTTTTGCCTGTCATACTGACGAATGCCGGATTGACTTCAAGTAAGGTAAAATTGGTATCACAGACCATGACCGCATCTGAGATGTTGTCCAGACAGCGGGCAAACAAACTCAAACGTTCTTCGGTTTCTTTCAGTTGTTGAATATTTTTCAAGGTACCCGTCATGCGTATGGCCTGGCCTTGTTCATTTAACTGAACCACCTTGCCGCGATCCAACACCCAAACCCATTGGCCGTTTGCGGCTTTGATCCGGTAACTGGCTTCAAAAATAGGCGTCATCCCATGCATATGTTGCTGCAATGTACTGGTGACTCTTTCTAAGTCTTGTGGATGGATCTCTGAACGATTAGGGGGAAACTGTTGGCTGTCACCTGGTTTTTCCAATGGCTGATGCCAGGAGCTGGAGCGGTAAAGCTGACCTGCCTGCATGTCCCAGTCCCAGAGTTCATCACCACTGCCCCATAAAGATAAGCGCAGGCGCTCCTCACTTTGTTCCAGTTTGGACTGATAACGACGCATCCGCACTATACTCAGGTGAGCGAGCGTTAGCGCGACTATTGAAAGGGCTGAGATGATTGTAATTACATAAGGCTGCACCTGCTCCCAGCCAGCGGCAAAAGCGGGCAAAGGCACAGCCAGAACAACAGCAGATGGCAGCGATAATACAGTAGTCAGGCGCACAGTCAGACTTTTTTAATGAATGTAAAAATTACGGTACCCAATGTTATCGGTACTGTCAAAGCCATTCCGACAATAAAGGTAATTTCTCTAATAAATTGAACGGGTTTTGTTCAGTTAGATGACTGTGATCCGGTTTATCTCCTGTCGCGAGAAAGATCGCATCGTAATCTGCGGCCAGTAGCTGATAAAAAAACGCAATAAAATCCTTCAGATTGAGTTGGTCCAGTGCCTTTTCTATCTGTTCATTCAGATCAAACTGATGATCACCCTGACCTATGGCCAACCATAGCCGTTTTGCTCGTGCGCCTAAGCTGCTGTCACGCTCCTTTATTTGGGTCGCCAGACCTTGTTTCATTTGAATAAATTCTTCTTCATCCAGCTCTTCCAGCTCGGCCAGAAAGTTTTTGTAAAACGCCAAAGTGGCCTGATACAACTCGGCGCATGAGGCGCTTGGACTTTGAATATAAAAGGCTATGCCTGGCAGCAGGTTCATTGGTACATAACCTGTGCCCACCAGATAACCCAGTTGCTGCTCGGTGCGCAGTACGTGGAAATACTCGGGAGAGAGCAAGTGATTGGCGAGCATAAAAAGCGCCATATCCGCAGGTTTTTTTTTCTTTGATGGCAGATAAATCACCAGAGCCTGATCACTGTGCTCCACGTCCACTTTAACCCAAACCGGGCCTATGCCTTGAGTGTTGTAGCGCTGGCGTGGCAATACTTCACCTTGATGCTGTTGTTTTAACCAAAGTTTTAAAGCCTGACTTAACTCGGTCGCATCGGATGCATGCCAATTGCCCAGCATAAAAGCGTCAAGATGTACTTGATGTAATAACTGCTGATGAAACTGCAGAAAATCACTGTAGCTTTGTTGGGCTAAGGCAGCAGCCAGCTGGTCGATATCCGGATTTAGCGGTTGCAGCAAAGACGACAATTGGCTAAACAGCTTGGAGACAGGTTTGTTTTTGCTGTGGTTTTGCCAATGTCTGATCAACTGACGCTTAATCTCGTCAAAACGTTGTTCATCAAACTGACAAGTCACCATTTCGGCCAGTAAATCTGAGACTAGTTTAATCTGATTACCGGCTAAACCACTGCTATGCAAACTAATACCATTGTGCTGAACGTGTAAATGGTAAGTCAGACCCGCCGTAGTGGCAGCGTAAAAATTTTCGTTGATCTGATCCTGAAATAACTCCAGCCACAAGCGGCTGCTGGCCATCTGTGCAACAGAACCAATGCAGTTCGGTAAATTCAGTTGGACAAAGATGTGACCCTTTGGGGTTTTAAAGTCGGTATCGGCTTTAAACCACAAATTAAGGCCAGCCTCCTGCACCAACAAACGAGGTTTGGCCATATGGTCAGTATCGTCCAGCAAATTCAGTTCTGTCACCAGATAAGGGTTACACAGTGGCAGATGGCTACCTGCAGGCACCTTTGCCTGCAGATAAGTGTTAATCTGGGCTTGGTCCAACGACTGCACACTGTAAGGAGTCTGGTACCAACGAGCTTCTCTGTTGGGCTGAATGTCAGGCGCTATGAACATCACTCTCATATTATCAGGACGGAAATGCTCCAGTAGTTCCCGGTATAAAGTCTCGGGAGGCAGATCCATGCGGTAGTCGCCGTAGACATAATCGTCGACGGGATAATGCTGCATATTGACCGACAAATCACAGGCGCCCTGCAAAGCAGTACTGGGCTCCTGGTATAAATAGCTCCATTGCACCAAACGTTGCCGCTCTAAAAATAAATTTTCCGGAAAAGGCGACTGACGCAGTAATTGCAGTTGACCAAACATGGCCTCTAGAATCAATTCTCTCGCTGAAACCCCTTGCTCGGTCAGCTCAAAAGAAACAGTAAAATCTTTGTAGTTACTGCCATCTATGCCGCCGCCTGCACTTAATTGATTGACCCAGCCCTGATCTTTTAAGTAAGCCAGCAACGAACCTGCGCCTTCATCTCCGAGTAAATGCGCAAGGAAGGAAATCAATTTGTATTTGTACCAGGGCTGGATATCCGGTAAAGCAAAACTGGCCACCAGACGCTGGCTGAATTTGTGGGGTGCGATATCCAATTGCAGAGCCTGATGCTCGGCCAGGTAAAGAGGTTCAGACAAAGGTGCCTTGCTACAGACATGGTTCGGTAAACCGGAGAAATACTGATGCACCAGTTGTTCCATTTGTGCTAACGGCAGAGGAGACACCAGACAGAGCGTCATACGACGGGCGCCATAATGACTGTCGAAAAACTCTTGGACTGCTTGTTGCAAACTTTGCTCTGGCGTGTCGCACAGTGTCAGCAGGTTACCGACGGAAAATTTGGAAAAAGGATGCGCAGGATTCACAGTTTCCTTGTGCACCTGATAAATACGTCTGCTGTCGTCTTTCAGTTTGAGTGAAAACTCTGCTTCGATGGCCTGACGCTCTTTTTCAATATAATCAGCGTGGAATAAGGGTGCCTTGAACATATCTGCAAATCTGTCCAAAGCTTGTTCGAAGTAATCTGTGTCTATATCAAAGAAAAAACTGCTGTGCTCAGTGCCAGTCCATGCATTGTGGCTACCACCATGATGATTAATGAAGTGCTGGTATTCTCCCGCATCAGGGTACTTTGTTGTGCCTAAAAACAGCATGTGCTCGAGAAAGTGTGCCAAACCCTGACGTTCAGCCGGATCGTCAAAATGTCCAACATTCACTGTCAGTGCAGCTGCACTTTTTTCTGCATCTTGTTGATGCACTAAAAGTACAGGCAATTCGTTCGATAAGGTGAGTGCCAAATAGTGGCGCTTATCATTAGGGCTTTGCATTAACTGGCTTTTTTTCAATTTATGCCTCGTGACGGGAACCCTGAAAATACAGAATGCGAGGGTTCATCATAGCGATTAGGAATATAGTATCGTAATTTTATGCTTTATTAGCAGTTACTGTCGGCATTAACTTTCATTATCATAGCGCACTCTTTTCGCGAGCGTCGCGAAGTTGTAACTGGTAGCAACAATGGTTAATTTGGTTATTATGCGGCACGGT